>Ga0187851_10000102_pt1 | contig 84031 bp, 68 predicted proteins | sample June2016WEW_6_10_FD_132997 | JGI IMG/M metagenome (GOLD analysis project Ga0187851, IMG submission 132997) | Peatland microbial communities from SPRUCE experiment site at the Marcell Experimental Forest, Minnesota, USA - June2016WEW_6_10 | ecosystem: Environmental > Terrestrial > Soil >... | reverse complement strand
CTCCCGAAGGAACGACGGTCTCTCCACGCTGACGGGACAGCTCCTCAACTACCTTCTCCACGGCAGGCGTCCGGCTCCCAAAGCGGCTTGCGACGGGAGACACATACACTCCCCGTCCGGCTCTCAGGAGTTTCCCACGACGCACAAGCCGGGAGAGCGCCTGGTCAAGAGCAGCCCTGTTGCCGAGATGCAGCAGCATCTTGGCAGAGATCGGCATACCCTCGGGCAGCGCGTTCGTTTTTTCGAGAATGGCTTCTGTGAGGCGTTCCATACGTCACCTGTACTGTCAGAAGTATATATCAACTTCTGACACTTTGGAAGCATCTCTGCGAGCGCGTAGGCTTGCTCGTTGCAGCTTTTAGAGAATTGGCCGCGACTATTGGGCAGTGAAACCAACTGTCGAAATCTACTCCCGACTCGCTCCCAATAGGCTGTCCAGCCCGTACTTTTGCGTACTTTTGAGTCGCCATTCGTGCCTTAGAGTCAACAACATACGCGATTGCGAGGTCACTCATAACCCAAAGGTCGCTGGTTCAAATCCAGCCCCCGCAACCAAGAGACCCAAGATTCTAAACGGCTTCCGTGAGTGATTCGGAGGCCGTTTCCACGTTTGGAGGAAACTTAGGCAAATCTTGGGCCAGGAATCCCCTGTCCAGAAGTACTCCCGGCTCCCTGGCTATCGTGACCGTCGCACCTGCTTAGGCGAGCGCCTTTGCGATTGCGAAGCCGATTCCGCGCACGGCCCTCGTGATAACTGCGTTGCGACCAGCGAGCATCCATGACGCTGCACCTCCTTTTCTAAGTACACCTGGATTCAATTCATCTTTTACTCAACCAGGAATTCGCCGAGATCGTGGGCGAACTTCGCCGGATTGCGGAACACCAGAAAGTGATCTCCGCCCTCCTGTTTTGAAAAAACATAGAACGTCGAGCCCTTCAGGACCGAGTGTGCCCACTGCTGGCTGGCGAGGTTGGGACTAATATCGCCGGAGAATATGGCCACCGGCATATGGATCTTCTGAAAGATCACGTCATGCCAATCGTTGGCGCCATGGTCATAAAGCACCTTTAGCATGTACGCGGGATCGTTCTTGATCACCTGGCTGGCAAAGCCCACGGAGTTCTCGAAAGCAGGGGTACTTTGGCCTGTATTCGAGAACCTTGGGCCGTCTGCCTTGTTGGGCGCAGTTGCCTGCGGCATCAGAAACTGCGTGCCCATCCGGACCAGGTCTGCCGGGTTGGCAACCAATACGCCGTATTGTTTCTTTTCGTCGAGGGTCCACCAGGGGCGCGAGGTGATGGAGATGGGTTCATCGACGAACGCGGCCTTGTGGATTGCGCCGGAGCCGTACTGGTCGATGTAGCTCGATAGCACGGAGGAGCCCATGGAGTGGCCGCAGACATCGAACGACCTTAAGCCGAGTTGGTCGACGAACTCCTTGAAGTCGGTGGCAAAACGCGCGATGCGGTTGCCGTAGTCGACGCGCTGAGACAGGCCCTGATTGCGGTGGTCGAGTACGTAGACGTGGTAGTGCTGGCTGAGCAGATACATCACGTTGATGTACTCGGCGCCGTTGCTGGTCCATCCGGGAAGGAAGATGAGCGGCTTCCCAGTTCCGGCTTCCCAGTAGGTGAGCTTGACGCCGTCGCCGGTGACGAAGGAATTGATCTGGAAGCCAGGGAAATCTGAGAGTTTAGCGGGAAGGCCTTCGACTCTGTTGGGAAAGGCGTAGTCCTTCCCAAGCACGGCAAGAGCGGACTCCGCACACGAGAATTTTGTTGCAACTGCAAGCGTCAGGACTGCAATCGACCACAGAGTAAATCTGCGCATGACTTCTCCTAACGAGAACCGTCGATTCCTCACTACTGATTGTTTCACGGTGCGCAGCGCAGAGGATTGTGGGTTCCCAGGACTGTTGCCAGGAGGGCGAAGCGGTGGCGTCGGGCTCCGTGACAGTCCTAAAGCTGCGCTCGGTCAGAGGCGATCCGAGAGGTCTGCACCCCGTCGCTCCCCTGCTGGTGGACCTTACTGAATTAGTTGATAGCGCCTCATCTGCTCAACTAATTCCGCCAGATCAATGGGCTTCATGAGGTACGCATCGCAGAGCTCCTGAAAGCATAGGATGACCTCTTTGACGTCTTCCACTGTCGTTGTCATGATGATTTTCACGCCCGAAGTCGACAGAATTCCACTGGCCTCCTCGATGGCCCGAATACGCCGGACGGCTTCGCGCCCATCCATTTCGGGCATCATGATGTCCATGCAGATCAGGTCGTAAGGCTGATTCCTCTCCGTTGAGAGGCGAAACGCTTCCACAGCTTCTTTGCCGTTTACAGCGGAGTGGCATTCGCCGTAGCGAGATAGAAAAGTCTGCAACAGAAGCCGGCACGCAAAGTCATCCTCCGCCAATAAGATCCGCAGAGATTTTCCCTTACCATGAGCCTGGATGAGCTCAACTGTTTGGGCCGAACCGGTGGAAGATTGGTTATCGGCCAGCAGACTGTCCAGATCGTCCATGCATATTTGAATGTCTGCCTGATTGCTCGCGACTGGGTGCCGAATCAGTTCGCTCAATGCGTCAGACGCGGAAATCAAGCAGCGCACCTGTTTGGCCGTGATCGCAGTGTTCTGCGAGCGGAGAAGATTCAAGCCCTGCTCCATCTTGTATGCAAGCTCGCGGATCTTCATCAGGTCGAAAAATGCCGATCCGCCCCAGATGAAATGCACTCCTCGATAGACGCGGCTCAGCTGAGCCTCACCAGTTGGTGCTCCGCCCATCGACAGAGAAAGAAGATCCGCCTCGATCGCCGCCAAGTGTTCTCTGCAATCGGCTAAATAGTCTTGTGCTAACTCGTCATTCAGATCAATCATCGCCATTCATCCTCAAAACGACTGGTTTTCTCTTGAGCTTTAACAATCCTGTCCCATCCACGATGGTCTTGAATCGTTCAAATTCCATCGTTGCGCGGGGAAGAAGTTCGATACATCGGTTCAGGTCTCCGGCACTCCCGGCTTCTTCAATGGCCAAGGTGATTGACCGCAGGCATTCGGCGCCAACTGTTGCCGCTGCTCCCTTGAGTCCGTGCGCATGCAACCGGAGCGCCGGTGCATCTCCTCGAGAGAGCAGCCTGTGCAGATTCTTCAATTGAATGGGAAAATCATCAAGGAATCCGGCGACAATGGCGCTGGCAAGTTGGCGGTCTCCCATCAACCGTCGCAGCAAAGACTGCTCATCGAATGTGCATTCAATTGGTTCTCTTACGGCCTGCGTGAGAGGCTCCGGAAGAGCGCGGGTTCGAGCTACTCGCACCCACCTATCAAGCATCTTTGCCAATTGCGGCAGTTCCAGCGGCTTTGAAAGATAGCCATTCATTCCCGCGTTGAGGCACCGTTCCCTGGCGGAAGAGGTTACATCAGCCGTGAGAGAGACGATTGGAATCGTTGATTGAAGCGACGTGCGAATCTGGCGGGTTGCTTCGTAGCCGTCCATGACCGGCATCTCGCAGTCCATCAGCACCAGGTCATAGCCTTCGCGCTTGATCGCATCGACGGCCTCCGCGCCATTGGACACGGCGTCGGCCTTGTAGCCCAGCCTCTGCAATTGGGCAAGAACCACAAGCTGATTGGTGGGGTTGTCCTCTGCCACCAGGATTCTTTCTCCATGCCCGATTGCCGTCTCAAGATGCGGCTCAGTGGCGAGAGCATCCGCCGGCTCGCCCGCGGATGCTCTCTCGCTGGCAGTTGCACTTTCAAAAATCGCTGTGAACCAGAAAGTGGAACCATGTCCTTCGCGGCTATTCACGCCGATCTTTCCGCTCATCAACTCTACAAGCTGCTTCGATATCGAAAGTCCAAGCCCGGTGCCTCCGAACTTCCGCGTTGTGGAGGCATCGCCTTGAACGAATGGTGAAAAAAGTGCCTTCACCTGATCGGGGCGCATACCGATTCCTGTATCGCACACTGCGAAACGGACGGTCGATATGCCGTTGCTTACGCAAACAAGCTCCGCATTGAGTGCCACCTCGCCGTGCTCGGTGAACTTGACCGCATTCGCCAGGAGGTTGGAAAGGATTTGGCTCAGGCGATGCGTATCCCCTCTCAATAGCGATGGAAGATCGGGCGACGCGAATGAACTCACCTGAAGTCCCTTGGCATCCGATTGCGGCTGAACGAGCAGAAGGGCGTCTGCGATTGTCTGCTTTAGATCGAAGCTTCGCTTCTCCAGGGTAATCTTCCCCGCCTCGATCTTTGACAGGTCCAGGATGTTGTCGATGAGGGCAAGCAGCGTACGACCGCTCGTCTGGGCGACCTCAACGTATCTCCGCTGTTCGGCAGTGAGATCCGTTTCAAGCAGCAGCTGATTCATGCCAATGACCCCATTCATCGGCGTGCGTATTTCGTGGCTCATGTTGGCGAGAAAGCGGCTCTTGGCTCGGTTCGCTGCTTCGGCGCCTTCCTGGGCGCGAATCAACTCCTGCTCGTAGTGCTTTCGTTCAGTGATATCCTCAACGATTCCGACGAGTCGAATCAACTTCCCTTCGCGGTCGCGGATAGGGAATGATCTATCCCGTATCCATTTCTCCTGCCCATCCTGCATCAGAATTCGGTATTCCGTCTCGGCCGATTCTCCTTCTCTCTGCCTTGCAAAGGCCAGGCAGGCCTTTTCGAGATCATCCGGGCGAATCGCTTCCAACCGCGACGCCGGATCTTCGTAGATGCTTGCGCAGGTTTTTCCCCAGACCTGTTCGTACGCTGGACTGACGTAAAGGAATTCTTCGCGCCCCGCATCCTTGATCCAGAAAATCTCCCGAATGTTCTCTGCCAGTTGGCGAAACTTCTCCTCACTGCTTTGCAGCGCCTCCATTGCCCGTTTGCGCTCGGTGATGTCTCGAAAAAACCACGCCCGAGCCAAGTACTTGCCTTTCTGACTCCGCAGACTAGTGGAATATCGTTCGAGTGTCCGGCCGTCCTTCAATTCCACCTCACACTCATCGTTTGCGTCTGGATTGGCATAAAGTTCGTTCGCTCGCTCCAGATAGGATTCCGGATCCTTGATGCGCTCAAGGCACGCTGACAAGAGTGGGGAAATCTGTGCGCCAATGGCGCCGGCGCGCAGGGGTCTCGGAATCTGCGAGAACGGAATCTGCCACACTTTGAAGAGCCTCTCGTTGTGCGAGAGAACGTTGCCCTCGCTGTCCGCCACAAGAATTCCGTCGAGCGCGACCTCGTGAATCGTACGAATGAGAGAGTGTTGGAATGCGCGTGCTTGCTCGTCTTGTTTCCGTTCAGTGATGTCGGCACTAAGTCCGATATGTCCCATGAACTCACCGCTCGGCGATATGCGCGGTTCTGCGCGCGAGTCCCAAATCCTCCACTCCCCGTCGCCGCGCAGGACTCTTGCTTCCGCGCTGAATGAGTTGTGATTCTTCACCGCAACGGTGAACGCTGCCTCATACTTAGGCGAATCGTCAGGGTGAAGGTGCAGCTGCCATTCACCGTCTTCAAACTCTTCGCGAGTGACGCTGAAGAAATCGCGGTAGGCCTTGTTGATGAATTCAAGATTTCCATCAGCATTGGTCACCCACATAATCGACGGACTGCCGTCGGCCATGGTGCGGAAGCGCTCCTCACTCTCGCGTAGCGCTTCATCAGCCTCATGGCGTTCTGTGTTGTCTCGAAGAATGGCAGTGATCGCAGTTACCTTGCCGGACAGGTCGCGGATCGGGAAACCGGTAAGCGTGACGTGAACTTCCTCTCCGTTTGCACGGAGAATCACCCCCTCGTAATTCCTAATCGTATTGCCTTTCGACACGTGCTCCACACACTGATCCATGAGCAACTTGCGGTCTGGAAGCGAAAAGAATGTAACTTTCTGTCCAATGGCTTGCTGCGATGTCAAGCCAATCATTTCTTCCGCGCCGCGGTTCCATGTGAGAATCACACCACCCGGAGTGCAGGCGATAACGGCGTCTGTTGAACCCTCCACAATCGCGGCCAGAAGCGCTTGGGCTTCCTCTGCAGCTCGCCGATCAGACACATCGTGCTTGATTGCAATGAAGTTGACGACTTTTCCAGCCGAGGAGCGCACGGGAGCAATCCGCATCTCTTCGTTATAAAGTGTTCCATCCTTGCGCTGGTTGATCATATCGCCGCGCCAAATTTGGCCGGATTTGATGGTCGTCCACAGGTCTTCGTAAAATGCCTGCTCGTGGTGTCCCGATTTGAGAACGCGCGGATTCTTTCCAATAGCCTCCTCGCGGCTATATCCGGTCATCTTTGTGAACGCGGGATTGACATACTGAATGTTGCCATCAGTATCGGTGATCACGATGCCGTCGGCTGCCTGCTCGACGGCCGTAATCAGACCCGCCTGTTCGAAGGCTTTGTTTTCCGGAATCACGCTTCACTCCAATGAGGTTTTCTTCATGTCTATTTGTTGGCCTGTACACTCGGCAAAATCGAGTCGACACTTTCATCTTCTACGCAATCAACAATGGCGGTTGCCAAACGCAAGATTGAGTCAGTATCTTTCGTGAGCTCGCCAAAGAAGGTCACAAGCGCAGTGATCGCCTCCTCGGTGGTTCTGAGAAGCCATTGAAAATGGTCCCGCGCCTTTTCAAGACCGTCCGAAGGCATCATGCTGGTCTTCGAGCTCATCGACTCTTTTCCTTCACCTCCAACTCAATCTGAGTCTCATCTCGTGCATATCAGAATCGCTCCAGCGATTCCTTCAAGCGGCATCACCTTGTTGACCGCGCCGCACTTGATAGCCTCCTTCGGCATGCCAAAAACGATACAACTGGCCTCATCCTGCGCGATTGTCATTGCTCCTGCCGTCTTCATTTCGAGCATTCCCCTGGCGCCGTCGTCACCCATTCCTGTCAAGATGACTCCGACCGCATTCTGCCCGGCATAGCGGGCGGCAGAGCGAAACAAGACATCGACTGACGGGCGGTGGCGGCACACAAGCGGTCCATCCTTTATTTCGACGAAATAGCGTGCGCCGCTTCTCTTGATCAGTGTGTGATGATTGCCCGGCGCAATTAGTGCCCGTCCGCGCAGCACGGTGTCATTGGTCTCTGCTTCCTTAACGGTAATGCTGCATAAACCATCTAGTCGCGTGGCGAAGGCGCGAGTGAAAAGCTCCGGCATGTGCTGCACGATCACGATACCCGGGCAATCAGATGGGAATGCCTCCAGCAGAGTCTTGAGCGCCTCCGTCCCTCCCGTGGAAGCGCCGATGACTACAACTTTTTCAGTCGTCTCGAGCATGGCGTTTGTGGCACGGGAAAGAATTGCGTCCGCGGTCAGCTTCGGCTCCACGGAGTGGCTTGGGCGCAGCAGGTGCAACCGCGCCCCTGCCGCAGCTTTCACGGCTTGGCAAAGCACGATGCACGAGTCCTCAAGGAATTGTTTCGTTCCATAGCGAGGTTTGGTAATGATATCGACCGGCCCGTATTCAAGAGCCTTAAGAGTACTTTGTGCAGCATCTTCGGCAAGGCTCGAACAAATCACAACCGGTATCGGGTGTTGTGCCATGATCTTTTTCAGAAAGGTCAGTCCATCCATCCGCGGCATCTCGATATCCAGGGTGATGACATCCGGCACTTGTTCAGCAATCCGCTCTGCAGCCACAAAGGGGTCGCCGGCGGTTCCAATAACCTCGATCTCCGGGTCGGACGCAAGCACTTCACTCAGCGTTTGACGAACTACTGCGGAATCGTCCACAATCAGGACGCGAATCTTCGGTGTGCTCATCCGTTCGTCTCCTTTGCTCCACGACGCCGTGATGGATGCCCCGAAGTATGCTTGAGCCTGCGAAGCTGGACTTCGCCATTTCCGGTATTGAAATGAATGTTCAAGCCCGATTTTCCTCGCAGGCTTGACGCAGCAACTTGAAGACCCTCAGTGCGTAGAACCTCTAGTGCCGTATTGCAATTTATGCTGCCGACGGTATCTCGTATGGGGGCATCCTCGCTCCCGAGCAATACGTCGGCGCCCCCAAACAGCTTTACCTGCACCTCCGTGCGATCAGCACCCAGTCCGTCGAATTTCCGCGCGAGATCGCGAATGCAAAAGTCCACATAGCGGTAGCCGACTTCTGGATTCACTCCCAGTGAATAACCATCGGGACACCTTGGCAGCATGGCATGGCAGAGCGCACCGATGCCGAGCCTCTTACTCCAAAAGGTAACGCCGACGCATGATCCGAGCAGTGTTCGGATCATGGTGGGTTCGCGAGCGAGATACATCTCGCCTGGTTGCAGATAAACCTCTGCCAGCTCGGCTTCATGGTCTGGCATTAGCTCTCCTGTAAAGGGCCGGCGCTATCGGAAGTAGAGGAAGGTCCATTCCATGCAGCGTCTCGGAGTGGCCAACAAAGCAATACCCTCCGGGCATAAGTTGCTGGATCAGTTTTTGGAGAATCTGCTCTTGGGTGGCCCTGTCGAAGTAGATGATGACGTTGCGACAGAAGATCATGTCTGCCTTCTCAGTCATCCTATAGTCAGCGTCCTTGAAGTTCAATCGCCGGAACTCGACTAATTGGCGCAACTCGGGCACAACCCGAAGGAGATTTGAACTGCGATCGCGGCTGCGCATGAAATACTTTTTGCGTAGATCAGATGTAACAGGCCTCACAGCTTCCTCACTGTAGATTCCCAAAGCTGCCTTCTTTAGAACCGTGTTGGAGAGATCAGTAGCGAGAATTCGAAACTGAAAACCGGGATGGGTTAGTCCAAACTCGCTCATCACGATTGCAAGCGTGTACGGCTCTTCGCCGGTTGAGCAGCCTGCGCTCCACGCCAGAACCGGCCGCTCGCAGCCTTTTCGAGCGATTAGTTCTGGAAGAGCCTTCTGTGTCAGGAACTCGAAGTGTTCCGGCTCCCTGAAGAAGTCGGTCTTGTTTGTCGTAACCACATCGAGAAAATGTGCGATCTCATCTTTCTGACCCTGGTGACCGAAAAGGTATTCGCAATACTCTGAAAATGAAGCAAGGTTCAGGCTCTTGAGCCTCCGCTTGATGCGAAGTTCAAGCATTGTTTTCTTGTCGATATTCAGATTTATGCCCGATTGCGCGTAAATAAAACTGCGCAGCCGGCCAAAATCGGAATTAGATATTGCTTCGTCGCGGCTGCTCATAGGTTGAAAGGGGGCGCCTGCGCGCCCCGTCCCTTTCCTCATACTGGGGTCAATGCGTCGTCAAGCTGCTGTTTTGATGCCTTCAACACCGCGCACGGCCACCAGTTCTTCGGCAGAGAAAACGCGGTCGATGTCCAGAATCATGATGAACTCCGACTCGCGCTTTCCCATGCCCTTGATGAAGTCGGTCCGGATTCGCGTGCCGATTCTCGGCGGCGGTTGAATCTGGTCCGGCTCAAGGTCGATGACTTCCTCAACCGAATCTGCCAATGCGCCAATCACAAATGATTCATTTTCAAGCAGCACTTCGACCACCACAATGCAGGTATTTCTTGTTTTGACGGTCTTTGACATCTCGAAGCAAAGTCGAAGATCGACAACCGGTACAACGCTGCCCCGAAGGTTGATCACACCGCTCATAAACTCCGGAGTCCTGGGAATTTCGGTAATTGTCGTGAAATCGAGCACCTCCCTCACCTTGGCGACGTCGGTGGCGAAAACCTCATTACCAAGTTTGAAGGTCAGGTACTGCCGCGATTCAGTAATCTCGGTGACGCTCATATTCCGCTCCTTTCGCATGTTGAACGCGCGCGGACCGCTTGCGGCCCGCGCCGGAATTGATTAATAACGCTCAAAGCCTTTGTCAAGGTCGTCTTCCTTGTCTTTGAGCCTGAGGCTAACCCCGGACTTGGCTACCGCCTTGAGGCCGGCAGGGACAGAGTGGCCGTTTGACCTCGTGGCTCTTTGAGGAGCGGCATTGTTGTGCTTCTGAGCCCTGGCCTGCTGCGGTGGAGCGTGGCCCTCATCCCCAGTGCGGAAGAAGCCCAGTGCGCTGACAAGCTGATCGGACTGGCCGGTCAACTCCTCTGTAGTAGAAGCCATCTCTTCGGAAGCGGAGGCGTTCTGTTGGATCACCTTCTCAAGTTGCTGAAGCGCCTTGTTGATCTGCTCGGCGCCAGTATCCTGCTCCCTGCTTGCGGCTGTGATCTCCTGAACCAGTTCAGCGGTTCTCTGGATATCGGGCACGAGCTTGTCGAGCATCTCGCCCGCTTTCTCCGATACCTTGACCGTCGTCCCTGAGAGTTGGTTGATCTCGCCGGCTGCCTTTTGACTGCGCTCGGCGAGTTTGCGAACTTCCGCGGCAACCACTGCAAATCCCTTGCCATGTTCACCGGCGCGCGCTGCCTCGATGGCCGCGTTGAGCGCCAATAGATTTGTCTGGCGGGCAATTTCTTCAATGATGGAGATTTTGCTGGCAATCTCCTTCATCGCAGCCACCGCCTCCAGCACGGACTTGCCGCTCTCCTGCGCATCCTTCGCCGACTTGTTGGCTATCTTGTTGGTTTGTTGCGCATTTTCCGCATTCTGCTTGATGTTGCTGACCATCTCCTCCATGGAAGATGAAGCCTCCTCGGCGGAAGCTGCCTGAGCAGTGGCTCCATTGGACACCTGCACTGAGGCCGTGCTGATGGACTGGCTAGCTGACGATACTTCACCGGCGATTGCCCGAATATCCGATACCGTTCGGGTCAGGCCGGCGACCATCGACGCGAGAGCTTGCATCAACTTGTCTTTATCGGAACGCTCTCTGAGGACCACCGTCAGGTCGCCATCAGCGATCTGCTCGGCGGCGGCTGTGATGTCGTTCATTGCAACGATGAGCGCATTCAGGTTGTTCTTGATCGTATTGAAGTCGCCAAAGTACGTGTCTGTAATCTGGGCTGGGATGTCGCCCTTGCTGATTAAATCGACGTACTTGGCGGATACATTCAGTGGCGCAATGACTGCGTCGAGAACCGCATTCACACCGAGCACGATCTCGCCATATGCGCCGCGGAACTGATCCGTCTTACCGCGCTCTGACAACTGCCCTGCGCGGGCGGCTTCGGTCAAGCGTCCAAGCTCCCTTTGCAGTCCCTGTAGAACGCTGGCAACGTTGTTGATCGCCTGTTTCATCTTCTCGTGATCGCCCTTGTATGTTTGGGCAATCAGTTCATCGATCTTTCCGTTGGAAACCTGGGTTAGAATACGGTTGCCTTCACCAATGGGCAGCAGAATCGCATCAAGCATGGTGTTTACACCGCGCACAATTTCGGCATACGCGCCCTGGAACTGCTCTGGTTTGCCGCGATCGGAGAGTTGCCCTTCCTTGGAAGCGTCAGTGAGGCGCACCAGTTCCTTCTGTAGACCTTGCAGAACCCCAGCAACGTTGTTGATCGCCTGTTTCATCTTCTCGTGATCGCCCTTGTATGTTTGGGCAATCAGTTCATCGATCTTTCCGTTGGAGACCTGGGCTAGGATACGGTTGCCTTCGCCGATAGGCAACAGAATGGCATCAAGCATGTCGTTAACGCCGCGCACAATCTCAGAGAATTCTCCTTGGAACTGCTCTGGCTTGCCGCGCTCGGAGAGCTGTCCTTCCTTCGAAGCAGCGGTAAGGCGCAACATTTCTTTGCGCAGGCTCTGTAGGACTGTCGCAACGTTATTGATAGCCAGCTTCATCTTCTCGTGGTCGCCCTTGTACGTCTGGGCAATCAGTTCGTCGATCTTTCCGCTGGAGACCTGCGACAGGATGCGGTTGCCTTCGCCGATGGGCAGCAGAATCGCGTCGAGCATGGTGTTCACACCGCGCACGATCTCTGCGTATGCGCCCTGGAACTGCTCCGCCTTGCCGCGATCGGAGAGTTGCCCTTCTTTCGACGCTTCAGTCAGGCGGGCCAGTTCCCTCTGCAGACCTTGCAAGACGCCCGCAACATGGTTGATCGCCTGCTTCATCTTCTCGTGGTCGCCCTTATATGTCTGGGTAATCAGTTCATCGATCTTGCCATTGGAAACCTGCGCAAGAATGCGGTTGCCTTCGCCGATGGGCAGAAGAATGGCGTCGAGCATGGTGTTCACTCCGCGCACGATCTCCGCGTATGCACCCTGGAACTGCTCCGGCTTGCCGCGATCGGAGAGTTGTCCATCCCGTGAAGCTTCAACAAGGCGAGCCAACTCTTTCTGCAGTCCTTGCAGAACGATGCCCACATTGTTCACGGCCAGTTTCATCTTTTCGTGATCGCCCCTGTAGGTTTGGGCAATCAGCTCATCCACTTTGCCGCTCGAGATTTGGGCTAGAATACGATTGCCCTCGCCAATCGGCAGCAAGATAGCGTCGAGCATCTCATTGATGCCCAAAACCATTTCGCAATGGACCCCGGTGAGCTTGTCGGTCTTGCCTCGCTCTGAAAGCCGGCCTTCCTTCGACGCATCGACAAGACGCGCAATCTCGTGAGATACAAGCTGCATCTCGGCATCCTGCGCCTGTTGCCGTTCGTTCCGCGCGTCTTGGATGCCATCTGAATTCGCGCCGTTTCCGTTGTGCACTCCGTGAGACCTGGAGTGTCCCTTCACAGCTGTTGTTGGCATAATTCTCTCCATCCTTTGAAACTGAAATCGTTGAAACGTTCGCTCTTTTAGTTAGGGGAACGATGCGAGCTAGTCTGGATCGTCCCTAGGTATTGGTTTCGCTGCGTCCGGCACGCCCAAAGATTCAAGGAGACTTCGACAGCAAGCCGTCCTTTCCGCGATTCTTTGCCGCATTGGACTCGGGATGCCCGCGCGAGCTTCGAACACTACCCCTGATGACTTCCTGCACCAGCCGATGAGGATCGAGGATCAATGCCACAGTTCCGTTGCCGAGGATCGTGGCGCCGGATACAAACTGCACCTGGCGGTAGAATCGTCCCAGGCTCTTGATCACTGTTTGGTGGTCGCCCAGGACTTCGTCTACAACGAAGCCGTATCGCCCTTCCTCGGTTTCAGTGATCATGATCTGTTCCAGTTCGGGACGCTCCGTCTCTATATCGAAGAAATCCCTAAGCCGGATATATGGAACAAGCTCCCCGCGTATGTTGGCCACATGCTTGCCATTGGCCTTCTCAATGTCCTGTCTCGTCAATTCGACGCATTCGAGCGTGTTGGCCAGCGGCAGCACAAAAAATGCCTGACCCACACGCACCAGCAGCCCGTCGATAATGGCCATCGTGAGTGGCAGGCGCAGCGTAACGCTGGTGCCTGAACCGAATTTGCTCGCGATGTCGATTCTTCCGCGCAGTGCCTCCACGCGCTGATGGACTACATCCATCCCGACTCCGCGTCCAGAGACGTCTGTGACTTGCTTCGCTGTAGAAAAGCCCGGCATCAATATGAATGAGAAGATTTCAGTTTCGGTAAGATTCGCATCTGCGGAAGCAAGGCCGTTCTGGACAGCGCGCGCACGCACTGCATCCGCATCGATGCCGCGCCCGTCGTCCGTTACGCCAATAAGAACATTGGCGCCGGAGTGCCGGGCCGATAAATGAATCGTCGCCATCGGAGGCTTGCCTGCTGCAACTCGTGTCTCAGGAGATTCGATGCCATGGTCCATGCTGTTGCGAATCAAATGCATCAAGGGGTCGTTTAGCTGATCGATGACCGTCTTATCCAGTTCGGTGTCGGCGCCCTCGACGGTAAGCTCGACGTTCTTATGCAAATCCCGCGCCAGATCGTGGACCAGCCGCCGGAATCGCTCGAATGTCGCTCGAATCGGCAGCATCCGAATGCTCATCGAGTTCTCGCGAAGCGCAGTGGTCAGGCGTTCGATCTCTTCTGAAACAGCCATTATGTCGGGATCGTCGCGGCCTGCCGAAATCTCTACCAGGCGTGCCTGCACAGTGACAAGCTCGCCGACCAGGTTAACAAACTGGTCAAGCTTCGCTGCTGGCACGCGAATGCTGGATGCACCGTCTGGCTTGTCGTGCTCGCGGCGTCCGGGATTGTTGCGCTGTTCCTCAAACGGCTTCGCAGTCAGTTCGGGCAAGGAGGAAGATTGCTTTGCCGCTGGCTCAATTGTCAGCTCACAACAATCCTCAACAAAAATGAAAACGTCGCGAATCGTCTCGCGAGACTCAGCTGCGGTCAGGAAAATCTCCCAACTCACGTAGCAGCGTTCCGGATCCAGTTCGCTCAGTGCCGGAACCCCCGCCATGCTGGCCGTGATCCGAGCGTCTCCTAATTGCTTTATGTCGCGCAACAAGAGCAGGGGATTGGTGCCATTCCGCATCAGGGCTGGCCCAGGAGCAAACCGGATGAGCCACTCCTGAATCGCGCCTTCTTTTTCCGGATGATCAGCGAGCGTCGAGGAAGGAGGCGCTTCGGGGTGCTTTGTGTCGGCAATTCCCGTAAGTTCTTCGAGCCGTGCTACGATGCCGGACGCGACCGCACCATTCGCGCCGCTTTCGCCAGGCGGTTCATCCAACATTCTCTTGATCAGGTCAACCGCTTCCAGAGAGAGGTCGATCAGCTTGGAGGTGACGATGAGCCGTCCTTCGCGGATTTCGTCATAGGCCGTCTCGAGATGATGTGTAAATGCAGCCACTTCATCAAAACCGAACATGGCTCCCGAGCCCTTGATGGTGTGCATCGAGCGGAAGACTCGTCCGACAAGTTCGCCGTCGTTGGGCCTTTCGTTCAGTTCAAGCAGCGACGATTCCAGTTCTACGAGAACCTCGCGGGCCTCTTCAAGAAAGGCCTGCCTGTGCTTATCGATGATGTTCGCGTTTGACAACTGGGGCTCAGATCTTTCGTTGCTATCTATTGTTGGAATTCAAACTTCGCAAGGCCGGCATTGGTCACTGCAGCTGAGATCTCATCGGGAACAGAGCCCTCAAGTGCGAAAAGGATTCCTGCTTTTGCTGCATCACGCTCGGCGGCATAAAGCAACTGCAAGGCCGTAATGTCCAGCTCCGTCGCGCCTTCCAGCGTCAACCTGATCTCCTTGTTCGACGCCAGGGCATTGAGAAAAACGCTCTTCATCTCCGCAGCGGATGCAATATCAATGGCGCCCTCCAGGCGAACGAGGGACGTGTTCTCCCTTTCTTCGACTGTTGCAGGCATGTTCAACTCCTTCAAAGAACACACAAGTGTTCCTGATTCCACTGGGCAGGTCCGAGGGGCAATTGATTCGATTGGCTTTCAACTTACGGCTACAAATGGCCGGAACAATCTCTTACTTCCTGCGAAAAATCTGACACAGGGCCCGTGCAGAGTTGGCAACCATTCCATTACCAAAGATGGCAAGGTTACTCTGGAGCCATTACTATCGGCATGTTCAGCTTAGCGTTCAACGATTTCTCATCAATTTCAAATCAAAGCGGAGCTAAACTATCCACTTCTTAGGACAGCACGTCGAGCGCCATTCACTCTTGGGCTCAGTTGGGTATGTTCAGTTCGCCACTCTTTGAGTTGAGTCCCGCTTTAGCTTGCCCGGGAAGTGTCTTCACACCCATGTTGTCGTTCGAATGGAGACTGCCGTGCGCTACCGTTGGCATTGCGGACATTCTCGCCGCAATAATCAACAGATCATCGATGCCTTGTAGCACCTCGTTTGGCTCGTTCATGAATGTAGCGTCCACGAAGGTGTCACAATTGCTGGAAGAGTCTGAAATGGAAGCAACCGGTACATGGGAACCGGAGGCTCGGATCAAGAAGGTGAGTCTCTCCCTGCTTTCGGCGGGAATGGAGTGATTCAAGAGGACCAAATCGAAGTCACCACTGCGGAAGTGATCGATTGCGTCTCTTATCGACCCCACCGAGGTGACGAGGTATCCATTAGATTGCCAGACTGAACTTAGCGTGTCGGTCCAAGATGAATCCAAGCCAACCGCGAGAATGACAGCTGTCCGCATAGATACGTCAACACCTCGAATTCGGCACATCTAACCTTCAACTCAGGCAGTCCGAAATCGAACTCGTTTCTTGTTGGGCCCATTCCAGTTAAAGCAGGGTCCGCTAAGACCGCCGGCCGATGAACTGCTGGACTTCTCGCAAAACGAGTAGTGGTCAACCTCCACTATGCGCGAAAAATCATTGCGCAGTCTGTCTCAAACTGCTCATTTTGGAGAGACTTCTTTAAGTTCTTTTGTTCGCATGTGCGGAGCGCTATATGCCGTGCCCTGATCAGAGTGAATGGTTCGATCGCTTGAACTGCCTTTCGACCAAACGAGCATCAACACATCCTTTCCGACCTTGTTTTCGCGCAATTCGGCCGCAAATTTTCTCACAGGATCGGTCGGCTTACGGTCGTTCTCAAGGATGACATCACCGGGCTGAATGCCTGCGTCGGCAGCGGGGCTGGCAGGACGAACGTTTTGGACCACTACTACATCCAGATGGTAGGGCACGCTGAACTGCTGCCCGGCTTCGAGCGTAGGATTGCCGGCCTCCGGACCAGCCTTTCCGTTCGGTTGCGCATCGTCGCCGCCGTTGCCCGCCACTTCAAAGTTGCCGTGGAATTCGCCCACCGTGAGATTCAGTGTTGCCGGCTTGTCGTCGCTGCGGGAAACTCCCTCACATTACTCACTTGACCGTCGGTGACGACACCGACCGGATAGCTTCGGCAGCTTTCCTGTCGAAGTCTTCCATTTGTGTGCAGAAGTTCATTGCTGGTTCAACAGAACCACCATTCATTCTCCGCGGTAGGCCAATTCTTTTGTAGCTTCCCAATTGACAGCGATCGCAGCCTTTGTGTCCACGTTCGTGTCACCTTGTACACGGCGTGTGTGAGCTGACACGTTCCTCGTCGCCAATCCTACCCATAACATCTTTGTTTTCAATCGATAGCGTTTGGAGAATCGCTTGCACTTTGTCTGGGCGCAGGCAATTTGAAAACGAAATCGGGGGATGCGATGAAAGCTCTGATGCTCAGCAAGTTGGCGATGGTGGCAGTGGCGGCGATTGTGATGGCGGTACAGGCGATGGCGCAAAAGGCAGCAAAGCCGCAGCCCGCCGTGCAGCAGAACAAGGTTCAACGCGTAATCGTTGTGAGCCTACAGGACCGCAAATTGGCGCTGGTTGAGAACGGGCAGGTCAAGAAGGTCTACAGCGTTGCGGTAGGCAAACCTTCGACGCCCAGCCCGGTGGGGAGCTTCACCATCGCGCGGCGCGTCGCTAATCCGACTTATCACCACAATGGCAAGACTGTCCTTCCGGGAACGGGCAATCCGGTAGGCACGCGCTGGATGGGCCTCAGCATTCCCGGCTACGGAATCCACGGAACCAATGAACCCAACTCCATCGGCAAACCCGTCTCGCATGGATGCATCCGCATGGCCAGGAAAGACCTGGAAGAGTTCTACGAGTTGGTGTCAGTCGGCGACGAAGTGGAGTTGGTTGGGAAGCGCAACGAGGAGACGGCGCAGCTATTTGGCGACGGCGAGAAGCCGGCCGCCCCTGCAGAGCCGGTTTTGATGGCCATGGCCACGCCGGCGGAAGCGCCGGCAGTCGTAACGGCGCAGGCGCCTGACGTTGCTGACACTCAGCAGGCGAATCAAGTCATGATCGCGGCGCGGTAAGGAGGCTCGAAGATGAATCTGCTCAACGAAACAATGAACGGAATGGGAGCAGTGCTGCTGCCGGTTGCAGCGGGGTTGCTCTTCGAGGAGTTGACCTTTGGAGGACTGGTCCGGCTGCTGCTTGCTCCACGACCGGAAGCCAGAAGATGCGGGGTCCCCATCGACAGGTCTTCGTCGATGGGGTGCAGATGCGCGGTCCACAGCGACAGGTCTTCGTCGATGGGATGCAGACTAACTGAGCACAATCACAAAGAAGGAGAAGGACGATGATCGCATTGAAGCTGTTATTGACGGTTGCGGGAGTGCTGCTGCTGGCTACCGCTGTGGCAATTCCACTGTATGGACTCTGGCTGCGCATTCAAATGGCGTGCCGCAAGGCCGGAGGAGAAGAGATTCCGGATGAACCGAAAGAAATTGAGTGGCGCGGTCCGGCAGCTCTCGTGTTGGTGGCTTGTCTGCCGCTTCTCGTGGCAACGAGCATCGTGGTGGTGCCCAGCGGAATGGGCGGCGTGCGGGTGAGCCAGTTTAGCGGCACACTGCCGGGCACGCTCTATCCAGGCCTGCATTTCGTCACCCCCCTGGTTGAGAGCGTCGAGACTTTTGGCCTCCGCGATCACCTCTTCACCGCGGGTCTGGCGGAAGAGGGCGCGAAGCCAGGAGCGCAGAAGAAGAGCCGGAAATCGAGAATCACGAATAGCGAAACACTCCGTACTCGGTCACCTTCGTGGTCGCTGTTTTTCGGATATCGATCGAATAATCAACTTGCCAAGACCCTTTGTGACGAAGGGAGGGTCAGCCTGAGCCTCGGCGGCATCAAGCAATTCCCGAACCGCCGGCCTGCTTAAAGCGGCTACGCTATCGAGTTTTACGAATCGATTCTGATTCCCCCCGCCTTGCAAGATACCGTGCGGATCAGGTAGCGTGGCGCCGCTGTAGAAGTTGAGACCTAGTCCTTTGGCGTTTGCCGCAAGCGAGACTACGCAATCTGAGGGTCGCTCTGTTGTGCAATAGCCGATCACGAAGAAGTTATAGTTGTCATACACTAATTCGTTTGCTGCCGGGAACCGCTTGCGCATTACGGATCTGCATTCGCGAATCAGCTTACCCATAGCGGGCTCAAATTTGGCGACAAAGCCCTTTAGCTGCTGTTCCGGGGTAACAGACATGCATTGCATGTTACTGCGCTTTCTTTCGCAGTTCAAGACAATTGACTGACAACAACAAGAATCCGCAAGTTGCGAACCGAAACCAGCGTTCGCTTCCTGGGAGCTGAGTCTTCCGTGGTTTCGGCTGCCCCTTCTGCATTGCTGGTTCATCCACGCCGTCCGGTACTCGACTTGAAAAACTCATTCAATCGTTGCGGTAGAGCGCACAAAATGCGACAGGCGGGCCGCGAATGAGGGCGCCGTGCAATCACAGCGTGATACCGCTTCGGCTGGGTAGCCCTGAACGGGGCTTGGTCTGCCGGCCAGATCTTCGCGAGTGACTGCGGCCTGAGCTTCAGATATAATCCCTGTCAACAAAGCTTTTGATCCACGACCCATGGGCCCCGTAGCGATGGAGGTCCGCATGAAACCTCGGGTTTTGTTGGCGGTTCTGCTGTTTTGCCTTAGCTGTGCAGCGAGCGTGGCCGTTGCGCAAAAGGCTCCGGCCCAGAAGACCGTTTCAGCGGTCGTTGTCAATGCAGGCCTGCAGCCTGCCCAACCCGTCCCCACCGTCCGCATTTCACTCAGCTATCTTGACGGCTCGGTGCGCGTCACCGAATCGCGCGATGTAACCAACCACAACGGGCAGGCGTGGCTGGATGTGTCGGAAGATGTGGCTTAGCGCGGGGGCCTGCGCCTTGAGATCGGCGGCGCCTCCAATCTGGTGATTTATCAACCGGCCGACGGCCAGCTGACCGCGCTGCCGACAACTATCACAATCAGCTTGCTGCCCAAAGGCTCGGCCGCGTTGCTGGGTCCGATGCAGATCGAGGCCATGCTGCACCGGACGTTGCTTCAGGTGAACAGCCTGCAGAAGCAGGTTGCAGCGTTAAAGCAGAACGGGACAGCGCAGAGCCAGCAGCCGGATCTCGGCACTGCGGTTGCCGATTGGGCACAGGCCAATGGCTTCTCCTCTGCCAAAGCTGATGAGCAGGTGCAGCAGTGGGCCGAAGGGATTCAGAAGCAATCAGGGCAGGCCACACTCGAACAGAAGGCCCTGGCGGAACTGGCGCTCAAGCACTATGGTGCTGCCGCGCAACTCTTCAATCAAGCGGGCGATGCAGACCGGCAGCAGATTGGTGCGGATGACGCGGAAGAGCAGGCCTTCCAGGTGAAGATGAAGGCTCTGCAGGAGCAAATGAAAGCCGCGCAGGAGGCGCACGAGGCACTCGTCGAAAAGGGTCGGAATTCGCTGAGCAAATGCCTTGAGGACAGCGAGCAGGCGGCCGGAGCGGATCAGCTGAACAGGCAGTACCACGAAGCCACACAGACGCTCGAAAAAGCCGAAGCCACGGCACAAGCCGAATACAAGAAACACCCTGACGACAAGGGTTTCCACGAACTCTGGATTCGCGCGGTTTTCGATACGGCGAATGGGCGCATGGTGGAGGGTCACAACTCCTCTGCCGGCCAGGGTTCCACGCTGCTGGCCCAATCTGTGGACAGCTTCAAGTCGCTTGCGCGCGAGTATTCCGCATTAGGGAATCACAAAAGGGCTGCAGCAGCACAATTTGGCCTTGGCGCAGCGCTGACATGTGAGAGCGAGCGCTCCGATGGGGACGACGCGGCAGCCCCTCTCGCCCAGGCTGTGCAGGCCTTTCAAGGTACGCTTGAGCTTATCACCAAAGCGGATCAACCCAAGGCGTGGGCTGCGACACAAGAGTTCCTCGGCGGTGACTTCGAGTCAGAGAGCGAGCACGCCAGCGCTGACATGGCAGTTAGCTTCCTGAATCAGTCAGTACATGCCTATCAGAATGCGCTAGAGGTCTTCACGAAGGCCGATGCACCCCAAGATTGGGCCATGACGCAAATTCTCATCGGGATCGCGCTCAAAGATGAGGCAAAGCACGCCCATGGAGACGAGGCGACGGCGCTGCTCGATCAGGCCGTCCGGGCCGGTCAGAATGCGCTCGAGGTCTTCACGAAAACCGATACGCCCAAGGACTGGGCCTTGGCGCAGGCAGCCCTCGGCCCTGCCTTGATAGAAGAGGGCCGCAGCAGCGCCGGGGACAAGAGGAGCGCTCTGTTCGATCAAGCAGCGCAAGGCGATCGGGCCGCGCTTGAGGTCTATACGAAAACCGATGCACCCAAAGAGTGGGCCCGCACGCAGGCAGCCCTTGGCGCCACTCTGACTCTGGAGGGCCTTTACGCCAGCGGCGACAAGGCGATCGACTTGATGGATCAGGCGGCGCAAGCTATCCGCAGTGCGCTCGAGGTCTACACGAAGGCCGATGCGCCCAAGGATTGGGCCGCGTGGCAGGGAACCCTTGGCACTGTCCTGACAGAAGAGGGCAACCGTAGCAGCGGGGAAAAGGCGAGAGCCTTGTTCGATCAGGCGGCGCAAGCCGAACGGGCGGTGCTTGAGGTCTATACAAAAGCCGATGCGCCGCAGGATTGGGCGCACGCGCAAAAGGACCTCGCCAGCGCCTTGGATGGTGAGGCCGGGCACACCAGCGGCGACAAGGCAATCGCCTTGCTGGACCAAACGGCGCAAGCTGATATGGCCGCGCTTGAAATCTATACCAAAGCCGACGCACCTCAGAACTGGGCGGAGACGCAATACGGCCTCGCCGACGCTTTGCACGATGAGTCCAAGCAAGCCGACGGCGACAAGGCAATTGCATTGCTGGACCAGGCTGTGCAGGCTTACAGGAGCGCGATTGAGGCATATACCAAAGCCGACCAGCCAAAGTCATGGGCCCCAACACAAAATAATCTCGGCATTGCACTCTACGAGGAGGCGCAACGCGCCACCGGCGAGAAGGCGACCGCTCTGCTGAATCAGTCGGAGCAGGCGGAAAGAAGCGCGCTAGAGGTCTTCACGAAAAGCGATGATCCCAAGAGCTGGGCCAATTCAGAGTGTTACCTGGGTCTCGCGCTCTACGGTCGTGCACTCTACGTGGAGGCACAGGGCGCTAGTGACGACAAAGCAATTCCCCTGATCGGCCAGGCGGTGCAGGCGTTCCAAAGTTCTCTCGAGGTCTACACCAAGGCCGACGATCCAGACAACTGGCTTTCGGTTCAAAATGACCTCGTCATGGCACTCTCCGACGAAGCCAATCGCAGCAGCGGCGACAAGGCGATCGCCTTGTTCGATCAGCTGGTGCAGGCAAATCGGAGCTTGCTTGAGGTCTACACCAAGGCCGACGCACCTCAGGACTGGGCCCAGAAGCAAATCAACCTTGGCATTGCGCTCTATGGGGAGGCGGAGCGCGCAAATGGTGACAAGGCGATCGCGCTGCTCGATCAGTCCGCACAAGCTTATCGGAGCGCTCTTGAGGTGTACATAATAGCCGGTGCGCCCCAGAATTGGGCAATAGCGCAAGACAACCTCGGCATGGCTTTGGCCTATGAGGGGAAGCGCGCGAGCGGGGACAAGGCGATTGACTTGTTAAATCAGGCGGCGCAGGCCTATCGGAGTGAAATTGAGGTGAACACGAAAGGCGATGCGCCTCAGGCCTGGGCTACGGCGCAATTTAACCTGGGCGATGTGCTGACGACCGAAGGCATGCTCGCGAATGATGACAAGGCTCTTGCCTTACTCGACCAGGCGGCGCAGGCCTTGAAGAGTGCGCTTGAGGTCTACACGAAAGCGGGCACACCGCAGGATTGGGTCAAGACGCAATGTTCCCTTGGGACCGGCCTCCTGCAGGAGGGTGAACTGGCTAATGGAAACAGGGCAGCCGTCGTGCTCGATCAGGCGGTGCAGGCATTCAATAGCGCGCGTGAGCTTTACACCAAGGCCGAGCATCCCCAGGAATGGGCCGAAATAGGATTGAATTTAGCCGAGGCTAACCTTGCGGCAGGAAGGTTTGACGAGTGCCTGGCGCAGATCGCAAGCGCGAAGAATGAGACTTTGAGTGAGTCGATTGTCATCGGCCGGGATTCCATGCAACTTGCCTGCGAGTGGGGTTCGGCAAACAAGAGCGCAGCCCAAACAACTGAGAAGGCGTTGCTTGCCAAGGTCACTGGCATAACGGCCGGAGCCTGGACCGTTTCCGGGTTGAATCACGTCCTTCTTAACTCTTCTGTTTTTGCTACGGGCCGCGCTTCCTGGATTGCACTCTTCACCTCCCTCCAGAACGGCGACAGTTCCGGCATGTCCTCGGCCTTGCGTCAACTTGAGCCAATTTTGCAATAATGACTGCTATGTTCGAAGCTAGATATGACGTATTCCTCAGCTACTCGCGAACAGACACGGAGCGGGTGGCGCCATTGCGCGACGAACTGCGCCGCATGGGATATCGCGTGTTTTTCGACGTGCAGTCGATCGATCCTGGCGAAGAGTGGAAGCGTCGTCTGGAGCGGTCGATCAGCGGCTCGCGCACGCTGGTGCTGTGCTGGTCAGAGCACACGCGCGACTCCGATTACATTACATTCGAGTATTCGCGCGCCGAGGCGCTGCATAAACCAATCTTGCCCTGGCTGCTGGATAAGACACCTCTGCCGGCCATGCTTGAAGTTCAGGGCATCACAACCCCAGACGCCGCACAAGCCGCGGCTCAACTCAAGCGCGCGCTGGGCTCGACGCTCGGGCGCAGACGCAAACTCTGGGCGGTGATCGACGTGCTGCTGGCATGCCTGGCCGGTTTGGCGCTGTGGTTCGCTCTTCGTCCTCCTCCACCATGGCAATTCAGCGCAGAGGTCACCGACCGGGTCACCGGAGTGCCTGTCGCAGGCGTCGAGGTGGACGTGAAGATCGGTCAGGGCAAAATGAACCGAGCTTTCACGGGCAGCGACGGCACGTGCGCGATCCAGCTTCCGCAGCCGGAGCCAACGACCGTTCACATTTTTCTGAGTAAGGACGGCTATGAACGAGACGAGTTGGTAGTCCCGGCCAACAAGGTCTTCAAAACCGACATGGTGAAGGTTCCGTAGAACCCTTCCGATGCAAGGTGATCGGATATCAGGTGTTAGCTGAGGTCTCCAATTAATCGTCGATAAGTCTTTCCGGTGCCAACCATGGGAGCCTGGTTCTTGATGTGACTTGGCGGTCATGAACCGGATGGATCGGCTTCTCCGGCCAATACACTCGCTTCGCTCTCGCGCGCCTTCCGCCTTGCCGGTCACGAGGCTGTCGTCTGCGACAACGCTGCGCGCGCGCTCGAACTCGCCCGCACGCAGCCCTTCGATTTGATACTCAGTGATGTGGTCATGCCTCGCCGCGACGGACTCTCGCTGCTCGAAGATCTGAAGGCTTTCGGCGTTGCCGCCCCTGTGGTGATGATGAGCGGGCAGGCGCATATCGAGATGGCCGTGCGCGCCACGCGGCTGGGCGCGCTGGACTTTCTCGAGAAGCCGCTTTCCACTGAAAAGCTGCTGGTGACAGTTGAGAACGCGCTAAAGCTGACACGCCTGGAAAACGAAAATCAGGATCTAAGCACCCGCGAGGGCAAGCACACGCTGGTCTTTACCGGCGAAACCATGCGCCGTGTGATGGCACAGATTGAGCGCGTAGCCGCCAGTGAAATACGCGTATGTATTTACGGTGAGACCGGTACCGGCAAAGAGCTGGTGGCGCGAACGCTGCATGAAAAGAGCAATCGTGCAACAGGACCGTTCGTCACGCTCAACTGCGCGGCCGTTCCCGCCGAGCTCATCGAGAGCGAGCTCTTTGGCCACGAGAAAGGATCGTTTACCGGCGCGGCCCAGCGCCACACGGGCAAATTCGAGCAGGCCCATCGCGGCACTCTCTTTCTCGACGAGATCGGCGATATGCCGCCTGCCGTGCAGGCCAAGCTGTTGCGCGTGCTCGAAGAGGGCGAGGTCGAGCGCATCGGCGCTGCCAAGCCCACAACAGTGGATGTGCGCGTAGTTGTGGCCACGCATCGTAACCTTGAGCAGTTGGTCGCTTCCGACCTATTCCGGCGCGATCTCTACCATCGCGTCGTTGTCTTTCCATTGGAGTTGCCACCGCTGCGTCAGCGTCCGGAAGATCTGCCCGCGCTGGTCGAACACTTTGCGCGCCAGGTCAGCGCGCAGAACGGTTGGAAGCCCGTACCCTTTGGCGATGAGGCGATCGAGACACTCAAGCAGTACGCATGGCCGGGCAATATTCGGAAACTGCGCAATGTCGTCGAACGGCTCTTGCTTCTGGCCGGAACCGTGGTCGATGTTGAGGCTGTTTACCTCGCTTTGCCCGCCGCTCACTCTTCGCATCAAGCGGCCAGCAATGGAGATCCAAACGTCTCGGGTCCGCTGGCAGAGCGGGTTTTGGCATTCGAAAGGGCGCAGGTGCTCAAAGAACTAGAGCGGCATAACCGCCATATCACCCAAACCGCCAAGGCCCTTGGACTCGAACGCAGCCACCTCTACAAGAAGTGCCAGCAGTTGGGAATCGATCTCAAGAGCCTTGATGAACGGGAGTGATCAGGCTGCCTCAACATTCTTCTGTTATTTCAATTCGACATCGGCCCTTTTGCCGTCGTCAAGGTAAAGGTCGCCGAATCAATTTTGATATCAACGATCTTCGAATCAGCAATCCTCAGGCTGCCGGATGCGTCCTCGCGAACCCACAAGCCGTGTCGCCCTTTCACTCCAATTCCACAATTCGGAATCGCAATATTCTCAAGCAGAACATCGGAAAGCGTCACCTGGCCTCTTCTCCCCGGTGACACGACACTGAACCCATCCGATAGGCTGTCTCTGATCAGAATGTTGTTGATCCTCAAACCTGAAATACTGCGTCGATCCACGCAAAGCTGGAAGGCGGCACGCCAGTTCGATTGGTCAAGGCCGCCGCATCGAATCAGATCGCAGTTCCGCACAGCAGTAATGCCGCTGAAGTTGTTGTCAATCTTCAGACTCTCGTCGGAAGTTGGAAACGTCGAACTGATCAGGATCCCGCAGCCGGAGCTGATGTCTGTAAAAAGGCAATCCTCAATCCGGTTGTTTGCCCCGCCATAGATAGCCCCGCCGTTGGCAAGGAATGGCGACTGACCTGTACAGTGGCGAAATACATTATTTCCCGGCAGTGGCGTTTCCTGTGTGAAGCTCTGATCGGACGCAGTCGGCCACATCGCAAAGCAATCGTCACCGGTGTTGCGAGTCGTGCAATTCTGAACCACGGAATTGTGCACATCGACGCAGAAGTTGATTCCGTCCGCGAGCGTGTTGCGAATACGGCAGCCTTCAATGACTATGTTGTTGCAGACATAGAACCACATCCCCACCTTGGTGTGTTCCACCCATAGCCGGGACACCGTGCAATTCGTCCCGTGGGCTCCAAAGATTCCGTCGTTCTGTTCGTTGTCATCGCGTTTCTTTACTCTTCCCAGCAACGCGAAATCGGCGAGGTGGCTGTTGTTTCCGGCGAGCTTGAACCTCAGCCTGCGGTCGGGATGAACATAGAGTTCCTCATCGCCAACAAATGTCGTGTGCCACATTCCTGCACCCTGCACGGTCACATTCGAAGGAAGAGTAATATCGCCGGTTAGTTTGTAATCGCCGGCTGGAATCCACACTGTCCTACCCTGCTTAGCCGCCTCCGCGATGCACTTCCGCAAAGCTTCTGTATCGTCGGCTTGACCTTTTCCATCCGCGCCGAACGCACTCACCGAAAGCGAATTGGACGGTTGCAGCATTGGTCGGGCAATGTTCTCCAGGTCGACAAGATCGACGATGAAATATGGTGCACCACCCTCGGGCTTTTGCAGGCGAATAACATCCCCCTTCGCCAATGCCAGTTCCTTCAGGCGAACTTCGTCATAAAAGTTCCGCGGGCTGCCATCTTTGGGGTCGTTCGAGAACGGGTAGTTTCCATAACGCCATGTATACTTCGATGTGACAGGAACCTGTCTCAGCAATTCTCCATTGAGATAAAGATTGAATGTTGAGTCAATCCCGTTTCCGTCTTCTGAATCCGGAAGGCAATAGCGCACTACCATCGCATTTGCGGGCGCATGTACGGTAAACTCGACATACTCCCCGGCAGCAGCCAGCTTCACATATTGCTGTTTCGACGATTCCATTTCGATGAGATATGGGCCATACCTTGGACCAATCACAGTCCCGGTTGTCTTCATATCCTCTGCGTGGTACGTTTTCCACGGAATATCCGCTCCAATTCCCGCGCGACCGGCGCTGAAACTGAGGTCCGGCTGCCTCTGGTGATCCTCCGCAAAACACGGTTCTGATAGGCCACCCAGCAGGGTGGCGCCTGATACTGCGACTCCTGCAACAAGAAAGTCTCTCCGATTCATATGCAACCTCATTTTTAGGTATCCATAACTTACCAAAACATTGACGGATTTACGAAGTCGTACGAAATTCCCCTACGCTTGACTCGGTCCAGCAGCCGCATCATTCTGGCGAACGGAACACTTCAATTAGACGCAACTAAGCGTCCTTTTTAGAGCATTTCACTGAGACGCATTTGCCAGGCGCACAAACAGCGGATTGTCCGGTGACCACAAAGGTATGCTTTCTCCTGTTGGTCGGAGCAGCGACCACCTCGACGGAGTCATTCAATATCTTGATGTTGAACCTGTCTCCCTTGTACGCCAGGTTGAACTGCAACTTTTTCCACGTTTTGTAGAGCCTCGGATTGATCGCTACTTGCTTTTCATCGGCCCTTAATCCGCCAAATCCAAACACCGCTGTCATCCACGCACCGCCATTCGCGGCCGGATGCGAGCCTCCCATAAAGATGGTCCCCACATGCACATTGTATTTGGCTTCAATGTCGATTTTAGCCGTCTTCAGAAAATACTTGTAGGCAAAAGCCAAATTGCCGAACTCCGCCGCAACCATGGCATACGCGCAGGCGCTGAGACTTGATCCATGCTCGGTGCGAGGCTCGTAGTATTCCCAGTTCGCTTTCTTTACCTCGACCGAATACCGATCTTTGAACAAATTCAGCATCAAAACCACATCTGCTTGCTTTATCACTTTGGTCGGTACTGCAAGGCCCTGACCTGCGCCAAGATACTCATCGGGATGGAGCTTCTTCGCTCTCAGTTTTTCGATGGTGGTATCTTCCAACTTAAAATATCCATCGAACTGTTCAATAAGTCCGGATTTCCGATCCGGAGCGGGTACATAGAGCGACTTTGCCGCCTCAGCGAAGAAAGGCAGCTCATGCTCGATTTTGATTTTTCTAACCAAACTCTTTAATTCATCCGGGTGCCTTCGGGCCATGTATTTCACAGCCGAGTTGGCGATTTCGAATGTTGCTTTGACAACCATACTGGTAAACGCGTTGTTGTTCACCTGCTCGTGATACTCATCCGGTCCAATGACATCAAGCATTTCATAGCGATTCTTGTCTTTCTTGAAGTATGCATATGAGTAATAAAACCGCGCGCACTCCAATATGACCTCGGCTCCTCCTTCCAGCAACACAGTATCGTCGCCGGTTAGCCTGAAGTATTCCCACATAGCAATGGCGACATCGCCGCTTATATGAACCTGCTTGTCTCTGAAGTAGGTGCGCAACGGTCGGTTCGTCAGTGGGTCGCCAATGTTGAAGTAGGTGCAGGCATCGTCACCGGTATCTTGACTTTCCCAAGCATAGAACGCGCCCCGGAAGCCCGGTCCTTCGGTACGCGCCTTGCGGCGCGCGCCGTCTAGTGTCTTAATTCGGTACCGAAGTAACTCGACCGCCTTTCCCGGATATGTGTGAAGAAAGAACGGAAACATAAACATTTCTGTATCCCAGAAAATGGCGCCTTTGTACACTTGGCCAGACAGGGATCGGGCGGGAATGGAATTTTGGCTTCCATCAGTCGGGGCAGCAATTAGAAGCTGGAAAATGCTGTAACGCAATGCCCGCTGAGCTTCATCGTCACCATCGATAACTACATCGCAAGAGGCCCACTTCTCGGTCCATCGCGCGTCGTGGTTTTTCAGGCAAGCCTCATAGCCGAGCGCCTTGGCATTTGTGACGGTGTTAATCGCGGAATCTATAACGGACTTCTTAATCCGATCATGCTCTGTATACACTGCAAAGTATTTGTAAAATGTATAGATCTTCTCCGCATCTGCCGAAAGTTCGATAATCCTGAGATTCCGGTTCCCTAGAGTCTTGTGAGTTTCCTTTCCAAAAGTGAGATCAACAGCTTCCGCCACCGCCACCTTTTTTGCAGATTCGTTTGTCACGGCGCCCACCACTAGCGCATCCCCACACTTTTCGGCGCTGAAACGCAGCAAGTGCGGTCCATTTAAATCCCAGATATTGCAATCGATTCCGGTGCTGATCCTGATCTGAGCGGCTTTATCGCATCTGACGCTGAACTTGATTACGCCTAAATTCGGTTTGTCGGCGCTCAAAAATCGACTGGATCGGATACGCAGTGTTTTGTTATCTAACTTGTAGTCCGTTTCTCTTTCAAACATCGCATTTTGCAAATTCAGTGACTGTCGATGCTTCTCTATCGTTGTCACTAGGGCAGATAACGGCTTTCCGTCGAGAGAGATCTGGGTGAATCCGCCATTCGGTGCGTTGACTGGTTCCCGCCATGCATCCCCGACCTTGTCGAAAATGCCTGCCAGAGTGATGCCGACTAACTCCTCCGGACCGAACTCGTCTAGTGTTCCCCGGTAACCCATGTATCCATTCGCAATCTGATAGATGTTGCCATTGCGCATGATACTCTCTTTGTCGTTTGTAAATTTTCCACTGGTTACTTTCCAAGTATCTTTCATATCTGTACCGTGCCTATGACGCTGTTTTTGCTTTCATCGTTTGACTCTTGAACACTGTCTTTGACAAAAATCATCAAAAACCCGGATACAACCATCGACGTGCCACCCAGTACGATTGCATAGATGGCCTGACCATGGAAAATGGTGTGAACTAGCAGACCCAGGATCGCCGCGGCAAGTATCTGCGGAATGACCACAAACAGATTAAATATTCCCATGTAAACGCCCATTTTCTTATGAGGAACAGCGCTGCTGAGAATCGCGTATGGCATCGTCAGCAAACTGGCCCACGCGATGCCCACTGCAGTCATGGAGATCAGCAACATACTGGGGTCCTTGAATACGTACATAGACATCAGCCCCAGGCCGCCGATGATCAAACAAACAACGTGGGTTGATACCCGGCCAGCTTTTCGAGCTAAAACGGGAAGCAGAAACGCCACCACAGCCGCGACGCCGTTGTACACGGCCATAAGTACCCCAACCCAGTTAGCGCCGTTGTTATACACGTCCGATGTTACGCTAGTGCTTCCAAAATGGAAACTGGTCACAGCCGAAGTGGAATAGATAAACATCGAAAACATGGCAAACCATGTCAGCATTGTTACGAGCGCTAGTTGCCTCATGGTTTTCGGCATGTTTTGCAAATCATAAATAATTTCGATCAGTCCGCCGGACTTGTTTCTCGTTGATCGCTTGCCGGCAACGAGTTGTAGGACGCCGTAGAATGCCATCCCTAACGACAAAATATAGAGACCCTGATACCATGCGAGAGACTTCACGAGAAAAGTGAAGACCGCCCCGAATACTAACAGAGCCGCGCCTTGCCGATAACATTGGCGAGCATTCAGCATGTTTTCCAGTTCCGCTCCTCCCACGACGCCGGTTGCGGACGCATCGAACTGCTCTTGTTCCTCCGGGGAATACTCCTTGACTTTGAAAACTGTCCACAAAACTGTAAGCAGGAAAGCAATTCCGCCAACATAGAACGACCACTTCACCGAAGGAGGAACTTGACCCGGAGGCGCCGTATTGGCGATGTGTAACCACTTTGTGAACAGATAAGGCGCCATTGAAGCAACGACAGAACTGGTCCCGATGAAAAATGTCTGCACTGCGAACCCCTGAGTTCGCTGCTCATCGGGAAGCATATCGCCGATGAACGCTCGAAATGGCTGCATGGTTATATTGATTGATGCATCCATCATCCACAACATTCCTGCGGCAACCCACAGCGTGGGCGAATTGGGCATCACCAACAGCGCCAGGGACGAAAGAATTGCGCCAACCAGAAAGTACGGCTTGCGTCGGCCCAGCCCACTCCAGGTCTTGTCGCTCATGTGGCCGATAATTGGCTGAAGAAGCAGTCCTGAGACGGGCGCGGCAATCCATAGGATGGGAATATTTTCCACCTTCGCGCCAAGCGTCTCGAATATTCGGCTGATATTGGCGTTTTGCAGAGCGAATCCAAATTGGATTCCCACATACCCGAAACTCATATTCCATAGCTGCCAAAAGTTAAGTAAGGGCCTTTTTTTCATACATTCCTCGTGCGTAGGACTTCTGAACACGTGCTGCCTGCATTCTCGCCCTTGCTTTTAAACCAGTTATCAATTTCATCGAGAGATATTTCCGATAAGTCGGTAACTATTAAGTCGGCGCCATTGCGCCGCAATTCGTCGGCGTTGTTCTCTCGGGCAACGCCCAATGTCAGTCCAAAGCGACCTTTGGCTCCTGCCTGGACTCCCGATATCGCGTCTTCCACGATCATGGCTCGAGAATACTTAACTCCCAGGTTGTCACAGGCTTTGGTGAATATGTCAGGCTCAGGTTTCCCATGCAGTCCCAGTACCGCTGAAAGCACACCGTCCACTCGCGTTTCAAATAGATCGGCAATACCTGCCTTTTCAAGAACACGGGCGCAGTTTTTACTCGATGTAGCGACGCCAACCCTGATTCCGTTGAGAAGTAATTGCTTAACAAGTTGTACGGTGGATTCGAAGACGGGTACGCCCTCGTTTTCAAGTTTCGCGTTGAATAAATCGTTTTTCCGATTTCCCAGTCCACAAACAGTCTCTGTTTCCGGCTCGTCATTTGGGCCGCCGTAAGGAATAACGATTCCTCTTGAAAGCAGAAATGACTCCACCCCTTTGTATCTGGGCCGGCCGTCTACAAACGTTAGATAGTCGTCAGGTGTGAATTCGCTGAAAGGCTCCTTGCGTTCCGCCTCTCTACTGTGCAGATATTCGTCAAAGGTGTCTTTCCAAGCCGATGAGTGGACTACAGCCGTCTTGGTGATTACGCCGTCCATATCAAAGACTGCCCCGTCAAAATTCATTCCGTCCTCTTCCCCTGTTTTTCATCCCGCAATCAAGACCAAACGCCAAACGCATTAAATGAAGGAGCATCCACGTTCATCACGCTCCCACGCGTTGTTCCGGCCAGGCTATTGAAGATGCGCGGCATGACAGAAAAGCGAGAATGATATGAATTGTCGAAGCAAACGAGCGGTGCAAACGCATGATAACTCCTGAATAGAAATTTGTTTCTGTGCTGTGTTCGTGAAAGTAGGTAGAAACTTGTTCTTGTTATTGCGGAGGCGCCCCGCCTGACGGGGACTCCAACTGTGAAAGGTCGGGATCCTCGACCAGCTTCACTCCCCGGTTGTGGCGCTGTTGCTTAATCGATTTCATCTGCTCGAGTGCCGCGGCCGCGTTCTTGCTGTCTCCAATCTTGTGGTAAAGCCGCGCAAGCAGATAATGAATGGATCCGTTTTCGTCGTTTGAGACACCCATCTTCAATTGATCGATCGCTTCTTGCGTTCTGCTGGTTTCCGCATAGACTTTACCGAGCAGGGCATGCACCTTACCAAGCATCTGCGGCTTCGCGCCAAGGCTCTTCGTGAGGAACGGCTCGGCCTCCGCAAACTGGTTTTTACTCACCAGCGTCTCCGCCATAATAAGGTTCAGTTCTGGATCGTCCGGACTGCGCACCAAAGCCAATCGCGCGGTCTCCATTGCTTGCTCAGTGTTGTTGTTCAGGTATGCCGAGGCCAACCCGAGCATGGCCGCCGGATTGCCGGGTTCGAGAGTGAGAGCTTTCTGGTATTCCGTCTCCGCCTCATCATCCCGCTCAAGCTGGTGGTAGATGTCGCCGAGAAGTACATGGCTCCTGGCGGAGTTCGATTCCAGTTGCTGGAATCGCGCAAGGGATTGGAGCGCGAGCCGCTCGTCGGCTTGAATCGACCAATATAGAGCTTCGGCTGAATGAGGCTGTAGCGTCTCTAGAGCCGCCGCCGCGCTGAAGGCCCGCGCGTTGTCTCCGGCAAAAAATGAGCACTCGGCAAGCAGCCGGAGTTTGTCCGCGCGCTTTGCATCGAGAGCAGCGTCCAGCCGCTGCGCGCACTTGGCAAACTCTCCGGCAGCATAAAACTCTTCCGCGGTATGGCGCACCGCGGGAGCCGGCACTGTCTTACTCTGCGCGCCCGAGTCTCGCCGTCCGAAGTTATCGCCCGAAGCCTGCCCGCTGCCTTCGAAAGCCGCCAAAAGAGCGCTTCGCAAATCATCCGGGATTACTGTGTTCTGCCGGGAGAAATATACGGTAACCGCTGTAGCTCTTTCATTGGACAGGCCATCCAAAAGGATGGCGGCAGTGGACTGCACAAAGCCATGATCGCGACCCCATAACTCCTGGAGTAGTTTGATCGCCTGCTCATTGTCTCCGCTGTCGATCGACATGCGCGCCTGGCCGAGAAGCGCCTGGCCGCATTCCGGATGAGCCGCGCGCTCGGCGGCAAACTCGGCCGCGGCGCCTTGCAGATCGCGGTGCCGGAGGAGCGTAAAGCCTAACTCCGAATGAAGACACGGAGGTTGAGGCTGGGTCGCAAGCAGACTCCGATACAGGGTTGCAGCCTCGCCGAATCTTGCCTGTTTCTCCAACGACTCTGCATAGAGCGCCCCGGCAAATGGAGAATCTTTCGCTTCCACTGACATCTCGCGAGCATCCGCTTCCACTTGGTTCAGGCATGAAATCCCCAGGGAAAACCAGGCGGCGCCCAGCTTGGGGTCGAGCGTTGTTGCGCGCGCAAATTCCTGCGCCGCAAGCGTGAATTTGTGATCGGCGTAATAGGCGCGCCCAAGCGCAAGCGGCGCTTGCGGATCAGTTTTGTTGAGCCTCTCCGCTTTGATGAGAAATGGAATAGCCTTCAGCGCTTTACCGGTGCGCTGATAATCCATTCCAAGGAATAAATTGGGAACATATAGAGACGGGTTGAGCTGGTTGGCATGTTGAAAGCTGAGAATAGCTGAAGAGATATCGCCGGTCTCCTGCTGCATCAATCCGAGATTGGCCCATAGCTCTGGCATATCAGCACGAATCCTTACAGCTTGTTTGTAGGCGTTTGCAGCCGCAGCATAGTCATTCGTGGCCTGAGCCTCTTGGGCCGCGGCCACGAGCGAGTCGAAGGTTAGGGCCGGTTGCTGCTGGCCAAGCCCAGATACAGGCTTGACCAGCAGGACCAGCAACAACAATTTGGTGCAATTGTTCACGTGTGGTTTACCAGTAGAACTTTCCGGCCCACTGAACAATTCTGCTTTCGAATGCGTTTGTGATTGATCCAAAGCCCGGGGTGCCGATCGTGGTATTGCTCGGCGCGTAGAGGCTTGTGTGGTTGAAGGTGTTGAAGGTCTCCAGACGGAACTGTGCTTTCATGCTCGATTTGAACAACCAATTCTTTTCGAGAACGGAATCCCAGTTCTGATAGCGAGGTCCGCGAACATTTCCGAAGTAGCGAGGAGTGTTGCCGAAATCGCCAACGGTCGTCGGAGTTGCGAAGGCTGCTGCGTTGACCCATGCGGCTGCTGTGGGCTTTGACAGCTTGGGATTCCCGATCAGATCCGGCCTCGGATTGCCGCCGAACGAGTTCCATGCTCCGCTGCCGGAGTTGACTTTGATTGGAGTTCCTTGCTTGAAGGAGATGATTTGGTTGAGTTGCCATCCGCCGACGATGGCGTCTGCAACCCGGCTCATGCCTGAACCGATTGCTTTGCCGCGTCCGATGGGGAGTTGATAGGTGTAGCTGGCCACCAGCGCCTGCGGAACATCGCCTGCGTCCACGCTCTTTTCAGCAGCCATGTTGTAGTTGTTGGCAATAGTGCCGGCCGAGTAGCCCGGCGAGTTGTACGACCATGCGTTGTTGCCCTCGACGTTGTCCAGGAACTTCGAGAAGGTGTAAGAGACCAACGCTGTAAGCCCCTTGGCGACGCGATGGTTGTAGGTGGCCTGCAATGCGTTGTAGAGAGACTGGCCAATGGGCGCATCGGTCTGGCCTACGCTGCAATACTGCGGGAAGGGCAAGAGCAATTGCGCGTTCGTTGCTCCTCCGTTATTCAGATTGCAATTGCCATACGACATCTTTCCCGTTGCCGCCAGTTGCGTCAGCGCAGCCTGGTAGGGCTGGGTAGCCGATACCGCGCCGAGGTAACTCTCACCCTTCGACAGGTTTGTCGGATTCAACTGGTTGTTGTAGGGGGCACCGACCATGCGAATGCCGCGGTTCCCGATGTAGTTCAGTTCCAGTTGATCGTTCGGCGTGAAACCATACTCCACACCCAGCATCCACTGTTGAATATAAGGTGAACGACGGCTCCTGAAGCCACTGCCTACGCCATTGCCAAGCTGTTGAAATTCGCCATTGGCGCTTCCGGTAACCTGCGCGTAGTTGCCGCCCCAGGGATTGCTGGCGGTGATGCCCGGATTGGGCAGTATGTTGTTGTCCAGGCTCACGTCGGCGTTGGTTGTCGCGGAGAAACCGTCCACATCTGCCCCGCCGGAGCTGGTAAGAGATTCCGGATAGAAGATTCCGTATCCGCCGTGGATAACTGCCTTCGGCATCGCCTGATACGAGAAGCCCAGGCGAGGCGCAATGTTGTCGAAGTTCGTGTTGTAGAAGTACCGGCTGCCGCCCGTGCCCAGGAACTGGAGAGCGCCCAGCACCGGTACCCCGGTCATGGAGCTGACGGGGTTGGTGATGGTTGGATCGAAGATCGAGCCTGTGTTATGGCGCGCTGTGAAAGGAGTTTGAATCTCATAACGGATGCCGAGATTCAAAGTGAGTTTGGAGTTTGGTCTCCAGTCGTCCTGAACATACCAGCCCAGAAGATGGTTCGATACATAGGGGTCGAAAGCCGTTTGAACGCTTGCGGCGCTAATGGTGCCGACCAGCATTTCCGCCACCGCGTTGCCTGTGTTAGGCGTTACACCCAAGGGATTCGGGCCGGCAGAGAAGTTCTGGTTGTACTGCATTGAGACCGGGTAGTAGTTCGACTGGCTTAGAACTTGCTCCACGCCCATGAACCCGAAGTTCACGGTGTTCTTTCCCTTCAGCTTGATGAGGTCAACAGCCACCGTGCCGATGGGCCCGTGGTTGGTGTTCGCCTGTGGGCTGTTTGGGGCGGGTCCCAGAGGAGAGAAGCCTCCACCGACGGCGACTGCCGGAAACAGTGGAGCATGTGCCGCTGCATACGCCGGAAGCCCGAGACCAGTATTCGGGTTGTAGCCGAACGACTGATTGCTGAAGTCTTCATGCCAAATCTGAACGCCCGAGGTGATGTTCATGGTGAAGCTGGGGCTGAAGACTTTGGTGAGCCCTGCCCACATGCCCCAGCGGTTGTTGGGAACTGTGTTGCCTGGGCCTGCCGGGTCGGTGCCCCAGTTATCGGCTTCGCTGACCTTTGTCTCCTGCTTGTAGGAGTAACGGAAGTAGCCTCTGAGGTTGTCGTTGAAATTCTGATCAACCCTGATTCCCCACTCTTGCGAAGTCGTGGGTGCTGATGCTGCCAGGACAAGGTTGTTGGCCACAAAGCCTGGAGTTTGTGCGGTCGGATAGAAGCTGAGCAGCTTGGCGCCAAGCGGATCTGGCGTGAAGCCAGCGATATTGCTCAGGATGTTGCCCGGAACGGGATTGCGAACCCACCCTGTTGCGGTTGGAACGAGGCCGGTTCCATACGGGTTTGCCGCGCTCGCGGTGTCCGCAGTTCCCGCGGTCACATAATGAGCGCTGTGTGGATCGTAAATCGCGCCGTTATAGATGTTACGGCCGAGGATGTCCACGCCGGCTACCGTGGTCGTCAACTGCTCGGAGTAGTCGCCGCCGAGCATTTTGGTGTCAGGTACGGTGAAGCTCACCGGGGACGGGGTGTTCGCCTTGAATTTCTCATAGACGCCGAAAAGGAAGGTCTTCTCCCGCTGCTTGTAGAGGCCGGGGATGTAGAGCGGGCCGCCGGCGGTTCCGCCAAACTGGTTGCGGGTAAAAGCACAAATATTTTCGCCGCCGGTGCCTACGCAGCTGCCGGGCTTCTGGTTGTATTGAAAGGCATTCATGTTTTTGCCGGAATAGAACTCGAACGCTGAGCCGTGGAAGGAATTGGTTCCCGCCTTGGTTACCACGTTGACTACGTTGCCCGAGCTCCATCCATACTGAGCTGTAAACGAGTTGTTCTGGATTTTGAATTCCTGAACGGCGTCCACGTTGGGAACAAAGATGATCCCGAACCACTCAGTATCGGTATCCCACGAGCCGTCGAGCAGGAAGCCAGTGGTTCCAAAGAAGCCGCCGGCGAAGTTCATGAACGAGATGTCCTGATCCGCGGTGTCGGTGATGCCGCTGCCGCCGCCACGGAGCTGCTGCGTTTCAGACGAGTTTTGTACGGAAGAGTTGAGGGAGGCCAGGCCGTAGATGTTGCGCACATTCAGCGGCATCTCAACGATCTGCTTAGCGTCAACGTCTGCCGCCACGTTTGCGTTTTCTGTGTTCAGCAGGGCGACATCGGAGGTCACAGTGATCGATGTGGCCTCGCTGCCGACCGTCAGAGTCACGTTCTGCACGCCGGTTTCGGCAACTTCGAGGACGATTCCTGTCTGTTGATACGCCTTGAAGCCCTTTGCTTTAATCGTCAGGGTATAGGCGGCTGGCGGAAGTTGATTGAAAGAGTACCGGCCTCCGTCGTCCGTCGAGTAGGTGCGAGTGATGCCCTTTTCTGAACTGGCCAGAGCCACCGTTGCTTTAGGCACCAATGCGCCCGTGGCGTCTGTTACGACTCCGGAGAGGGTCGCAGTCGTTGTTGCGATTTGCGCGTTGATCTGGGGTGTGCCGCATACCAGAATGGCAATCAGTGTCGCTATGCCAGCCCAATACAACAGAAACCCTTGTCTCCTGCTACTGCTTGTGTTCAATTTGAAGCCTCCATCATGTTGTTCCCCGTCAAACAAGGCACAATCGGCATGACCTTCATGCCTTTTGAATACCTGGAGATCGGAGTTTTTAGAGCAGACCAGTTGTAACGGCGGCGAAGATGGCCTGTTAAGGTCCTTACGGAATGGATGGTCAGGGTCTTTACTGCAAACAAATCGCTCTTAACAGGTAAAGAGTTCATCATGTTTTTTGTTTTCATACATATACAAGTTATTTGTTAAGGAAATGAACGGAGCGCTAAAGCCGCTGTATAATCATTTCGACCATCCGGAGACCTGTAATGTCGGTAGCAACGCAGGGCCATGCACACGCAACGCTGACCGAGGCGGAGAAAGCTTCGATCCGTGAGCAGTTAGCCCGGCTCCTGGAGAATCCCTTTTTCAGTCACAGCAAGCGGTTTCCTACATTTCTGCGCTTTGTGACCGAACAGACCCTGGCCGGGCACCAAGACGATATAAAGGAACGGACTCTGGGCATCGAAATATTCGGCAGAGACGCCGACTACGACACTGCTTCCGACCCCATCGTTCGCGTCACGGCGGCCGAGATTCGCAAACGCGTTGCGCAGTACTATCAGGACCCCGCGCATGTGAACGAGATGCGCATTGCCCTGCCCTCAGGCTCCTATATTCCGAAATTCCATTGGCCTAAAGGCGCCGATGATCCGGTTGTGAAGTTGATGGATCTGGAAGCAGAGGAAGCTCTCGCGATCACTGATGCCCAGTTGGTTGCCGGCGCCGCGCTCTCTCGCCGTCATTCTCATTTCGTGCTGGCGATCACATGCGTCTGCGTTGCGATCCTCTCGGCAGGTTCGGTCTTCCTTTGGCAATCCATGCACCGCTCCGCGCTGGATTTCTTCTGGGGACCGATTCTGAAAACAAATGAGCCGGTGTTGCTCTGCACTGCTGACCAACTTCAGTATTCGAGCCTCTCTCTTCGCGACGCGGCCGAGCCCACCCGCCAGGTTGTGTTAACCGACAATCTTACAGCGGTTGTGATGGATGATGTGTACGCAATCGTCAAGGTTGCCAGTATCCTTCAGTCGAGCGGCAAACAGTACACCATAAAGAGCGAAGGCGCAACAGACCTTGATGACTTGCGCAAGGGGCCGACTGTCTTTATCGGCGCCTTCGATAATGCCTGGACGCTGCGGCTGACAAATTCTCTGCGATTCCACTTTGCGAATAATGCCGATATGACGAGGCATGAGATTGTCGATAGCACGAATCCGAGGCAGACCGGTTGGGTGGTTGACAGATCCTTGCAGATGGCAACCCATGACTACCGTGACTACGCGATTCTGGCTCGCTTCACCGACACCAATACCGGAAAGCCAACCGTCATCGTCGCGGGAATCAGCCGCGGCGGCACGATCGTTGCCGGGGAGTTCCTGACTGACCCCAGCGATCTGGCCTTGTTGCAGCGCGCCGCACAGGCCGCTGGGGACAAAAAGAATATGGAAATTGTTTTGAGCACGCAGATTATTGACGAAAAACCCGGCTCGCCTAAAATTGAGGCCGCATACTTCTGGTAATTCCCCTGTCGCGCATCAGCCGTAGGGCGCCTGCGCACGGCTCATAGGGGCCAGCCCTGCATCAACTCTGTCTTAGCCCGGTTAACGAGAGAATCCACTTTAAGGATCCCAGCAAGCGTTTCAATGGCTGTTGAGACGCGCCAGCCCTTGCCGCACCAGATCTGCAACCGCCTTTGCGAGTGTCACTGAAGCATTCAGCGACTCCGGCCGCTCCAGCCGGAGATTCAGCTTCGCCGCAAACTCGCGGAACAGAATGTCCACGTCGTAGAGAATCTCGACGTGATCGCAGAGAAAGCCAATAGGCTGCAACAGAAGCGTCCGCGCACCCGACGCCGCGATGGTTTCCATCGTCTCCTCCACCGAGGGTCCAATCCACTCGCCGCCGCTCGCTCCCTGGCTCTGAAAAGCAAACCACCACTGCTGGATTTCCGGCACGCGCTCGGCAACCAAGGCTGCAGTGCGCCTGGCCTCATCAACGTAGGGGTCGGCAGCCTGGCCTTCAGAAGCCTGAATGGTCCGCGTGGGGACGCTGTGCGCAGTAAACAAAACCGGAACCGGTGCGCCCGCTTCCGCGCTGAGGCGAGCAAACGCGGGGCTCAACCGCTCGGCAAAGGCTTCAATCAGTAGCGGATGCTGCGCCCATCCTTCGGTGAAGTCGATACGCAGACCCGTTGACTCAGCCTCGACTGCCCTCCGATAGAGGCCCACGCTGGTGCGCGAGTTATGCGGCGCAAGGCAGAGAACCGCGGCTTCTTCCACCCCGTCGGCACGCATCTTTTTGATCACGTCAGGAATATAGGGACGCCAATTCCTCATGGCAACGTAAACCGGAATCCGCTCACCCGCGGCGGCCAGCTCCGTCTCCACCAGCCGGCCTTGCTCCAGCGTAATTTCCGTCAGAGGGCTGTGGCCGATGAGCGTGTAGCGCCGCTGTATCTCTTCGACAACGTGTTGCGGCAGCGGCCTGCCTCCGACCACGTTGCGCAGGTACTCGGGAATCTGCTCGACAGTCTCGGGCGTGCCGTGCGCAAGCAGAAGGACAGCCTGTTTACCCATGCGCCTTCTCCAACCGAAACTCCTTCACCATGCGGACGACGGCTTGCACGTTCTCCACCGGCGTCGTCGGAACAATTCCGTGGCCAACGTTGAAGATGTGGCCGGGACGTCCATTTGCGGCGCGCAAAACTTCCTTCACGCGCTGTTCCAAAACCTCCAGCGGCGCAAACAGCGTGATGGGGTCCAGGTTGCCCTGTACCGCGTGGCCGTGGCCCACGGCGCGCCAGCCTTCATCGAGCGGCTGCCGCCAGTCCAGGCCGATTACGTCCGCGCCCGTCGCGGCCATTTGCGTCAGCAGGCCCGCAGTTTCTACGCCAAAATAAATTACCGGCACGCCCATCTGCTGGACTGAACGAACAAGTCGCTGCGAGGCCTCGAAGGCGTAGTCGCGATAGTCGGCCAGCCCCAGCGAGCCTACCCAGCTATCGAAAATCTGAATCACATCAGCGCCCGCAGCCACTTGAAGGCGGCAATACTCCGTCAGCACCACCACGATCTTGTCCAGCAGCAAGCGCCACGTAGCCGTGTCCGAGTACATCATCTGCTTGGTGTGAATGTAATTGCGCGAGCCGCCTCCCTCGATCATGTAGCTGGCCAGCGTGTAAGGCGCGCCGCAGAAGCCGATAATGCCCAGCCTGTTTCGAAAATGCGCGGCCACCTTTTCGATTGCCCGCGCCACGTAGGCAAGATCCTCGGCGCGGTCGGTGCGCAGAGCTGCCACGTCCTCGGCGGTCCGCACAGGACGATGCACCACCGGCCCTTCGCCGGCCTGAAACTCGAAGTCCAGACCCATCGGCTCCAGCGGCAACAGCAGGTCGGCGAAGATGATGGCCGCGTCCACGCCCAGTTTCTCTGCCGCGGTGATGGTGACCTCGGCGGCAATCTCCGGCTGCTTGCAGATTCCCACCAGCGTATGGTGTTTTCGAACCTCGCGGTACTCCTGCATGTAACGCCCTGCCTGGCGAAGAAACCACACCGGCGTGCGGTCTACGGGCTGGCGCAGGCAAGCGCGGATAAAGCGGCTGCCGTCAAGATTGGACTCGGGAGATTCGTTGGTGGCGGGGTTGGGCTCGGTTGAATGCATACAAAGATAATCTTACCGGGACGGGCTGGGCAATTGGTCGCAGTGAAGAGAAGCCGACACAATCTCCCGGTAGTAGGCTTCGGTGTCATCGATCATCTTGCTCAATCGAAATTGGCGATACGCCTTGCGTCGAGCTTCCTCACCCAGGCGGCGCCGCAGCGCCGGATCGCCCGCCAGCAGTTCGATTCCTTTGGCGAGCGCTGAAGCGTCTCTCACCGGAAACACAATCCCTTCGCTGTCATTCGTTATAGCTTCAATTGTTCCGCCGGCTGCGGACACCAGCAGCGGCTTGCCGGAAAACATTCCCTCTAGAACGGCGACTGGGAACGATTCCCGGTGCGAAGGAAGCAGAATCACATCGGATGCTTTCATCAGCGCCGGGATATTGGCTTGAAATCCGCAAAATACAACTTTCTCGCCGAGGCCGTAGCGCGCAACCAGATCCCGCAGCTTCTTTTTGTCGTTGCCCTCTCCCACAATCAGGCACTTCAAATTTAATCCAGCCGGAAGCAGTCGCAGCGCCTCGACCACGTCAAAGTGCCCCTTCGCTTTGATGACTCGCGCCACCAGGCTGAACACGACCTCGGCGCCAATGCCAAAGTTTTCACGAAACCGCGCCGCATCTTCGTTGCTCGCATTTTCAAATCGTTCCGGATCAACGCCATTGTTTATGACCCGCACCCGATCTGCGGAAACGCCAAACTTCTCCACCAAGCCCCGCTTGGTAAATCCGCTGACGGCGATCAGCCTGTGGAAGATTTTGCCGTGCATCGACTTGAAAGGCGCGCTGAGCCAGATGTCGTGAACCGTGACGACACAAGGCACGCCCGCACGCCGAAAGATCGCCTCGGCATAGTAGCCGCCGGTCCGATGATGAGCGTGAACAATGTCGATTTCGTGCCGTAAGACGATCTCCTTCAATCGCCGGTAAGCTGTCAGTTTGTCGAATGGGTTCAGGCTTTGAAAGGGCAATCTGTATTCAGCCGTCGCGCCTGGTGGCATGGTTTCCTGCCCAGTATGCCCGCTTGACGCAACGAAGGTGATTTGATGGCCTCGCAGGCTCAGTTCCTTCATCAGTTGAAGAGCGTGCGTCTCAGCGCCCCCCGCTCTTCCTCCGCGCCAAACATGAGAGAAGAGTATGAGAATCTTCAGCTTTCTCTCCGATGCCGGGTTCGACGTCCGCGTCAGGTCGGCAGAGTTGACGGGTGCGTTCTGCCTTTCAGCGGCGGTCAAAACAGCCTCGACGACGGGGTCGGTTGAATGCATATAGAGATGATTTTACCGGGTGCCTTCGGCCTGCGCAGCGCCGCCATCGTCAGTCTGAGCCTGCGCCTTGGCGGCCTGATACGCTTTGTGGTTGTGATTCTCCACCATGCCCGCCAGGTACTTGTCGATCTTGAATCCTTCAGGCACTTTGTGCAGAACGACCAGCTGATTAAAGGTCGTATTGCAGACCGGGCAAAACAGCTCAAATGTCTCCCAGATCGTTTTTTGCATAAACCGATTATGGCAGTGCGCGAGCATTTTACAGCGCTTTAATTGCGGTCCTAGGATATAGAACTCGTTGCCGGCAGTCTCAAGCGTGCCGTTGCCACTGTTACTGCCCGTCGTCCAGACAAAAATCGGCCCCCGTTTTGAGCGGGGGCCAAATAGCCTTGGTTCTCTCGTTATTCGAGAGCTTGATTGGCGGCCGAACGGCAGGGGGCGCCGCCGGTGCGGATGCGTGCCTCGGGGGGGAGGGCTATATGGCCTTTAGGGCCGTTCCTCCGCGCCAGTTGCGGAAGCTGCGTCATGGGGGGACGAGTCTTCCTGGGCCGCCAATGTGTTTTCCATCAACCGTATGCGGACGCAGCTTACCTTTATAGGCTTGGTCTCATCCGAGTCCGAGTCCATGCCTGTAACAGGCGCGTTGCCTAATGCGACTGCGCGCAAACGGTAGACGGGAATCTCATGTTCAACTACAAGGTAGCGATTGACCGCTTCGGTCAAACGCCTGGAGCTTTGAATGCCATTGTTGCCAGCCAGCGGGGAATATCCTTCAACTTCAACGATGTACCCTTTGCGTCCGGTCAAATTGGCGGCAAAGTCATCCAGTTGCTTGCGGGCCGCCGCGTGAAGGATCGGTTCGCCGCTGCGGAATGGTATCTCCAGCACGGTTGCCTGTTTGTACTGGTCGAGGCCGCTGACGGTCGTGTTCAACTTGTCTATATGACCGGAAGCGCCCTGAGCTAAGGCTCTGGCTTTTTGCGCCTCGTTACCGGCGTTCATTGCCATCTCGTTCGCCTGCTCGGCGCTGGATTGGGCTCGACGGATTCCTGCCTGAGCTCTCGCGTCCAGGTCACGAATGTCCTGCGCGTTCCTGGCGTTCACTTCATCCAGCTCGTTAAGCTGGCCCTTGATGGGTTCCACGCGGTCGTTGACCCACTTCTTGCGCGCTAGGAAATTGACCCGGCCCCAGAAACCCTCCTTCGGCTGGTCTATATGCGTCGGACCGGCCATCGGAGCGGGAGGCTGCTCCGAGGCCATGGTGGAGGGCTGCTGACTTGGGGAAGCCGGAGCGCTCATCTGGTCGGGCACGGCCTGCTCGTCAGGCGCGGTCTGCCCTTTTTGCGCCAACGCTGGGAGTGCGAACGCAGATGCCAGCAAAATAAAGGCGCACTGGCGTGGGAATGAAATTCGAAGTGATTCGAAAGTTTTCATCGAGTGACACCCTCCAGGATGTCTCTATCCGCCAAGATCGCGCGGAGCGAGCGGTCGTGTCTGCTCACACGCAAACATAGCAAGGCTCGCGCCAAACCCGGAGGCGTCGGAAACAAATCTTCGATGATCCTTGGATTGTTTAGTTTGGAGCGCACGGGCGGCGATCAGGCAGCGCAGTTTAGGCGCCTGATTCGCCCGCCTTCCATGTAAATCTTTCCGGGCTCGGTAGTTTCTACCCGGTAAATTCGCCAAAGCGGCCTGTTCGGGCCAGTTTATTTAGACTCGACGTGCAGTATGCGAATCTCCGGATACGCCCCATCCCAGTCGGGTGAGACGGCGTCGAAAATCAGGCGGAAGTCCTGCTCTCCGCCGGGGGCTAGCGGGGCCGCTGAGATCGGCTCGAGGTCTACATATGGCTCACGCACGCGGATCAGTCTGAGCGGCAGGGTCTCGTTCTGCGCCACCTCGTGCGCAGCATCGCGGAAGAGCACCTGCACGCCAACGGCGGTGACGGTGCGCGCTCCCCGGTTAGCGATGTGCCCGTCCAGGTAGGTAACTTTTCTTCCTGCCAGGTTGCCTGCTTCGCTCATGGCAAGGCGAGTCACCGAGAGACTCCGCGCGTAGGGGTCAAGGGGTGCGGAGATCGGCGTCACTGTAATCTTGCCGCGAGTGCTTCCATGTTCCTGGCTCACGACGGCCACGACTATACCCACGATCACGACGCCGGCAGCCAAACCCAGCGGCAGCCAGTTGCGCTTTTCCTTTTCAACAGGCGGTACGAGTTCCGGACCAAGGCTCACGAGCGAAATTCTACACCAGTTACTCAACAAGTTCCCCGCGTTGACGTTGTATTAAGGAATAATATGAAATCAGACAATACTATTCGATAGATTGGTCATTTTTTGGATGCTTGCAATTCTGGGCCCTCGGCAGCAAGGAGGAACGCATGTCAGCCAACGATTCCCAAGGTAAGACTTCGGCTTACACATTTCAGGGCGACTCGCCAGCCGACCAGTTTCTTGAAATCGCTCGTATCCACCACCTGGAAGCGAAGCAACTGCTCGAGCGCTCACGCGAGTCCCTGGCCGAGGACCGGCAGGAAGAGGCCAAGTTGCTGTTGGATTTGTCGAACACAAATGAAAAAAGGGCAATACAGTTTGAGAGAGCTGCCAGAGGTGAATGCGATGACCCCATTGTGGCCGAAATAATTGATGGCCTGGAAGAGTCGCGTGAGAGACATGTCGAGTATAAGCCTACATTTTTGACAGAAGAGGAACTGCTCCACACCCCGTTGCCGGATGACGCAAATAAGCCCAAGCTCAATCCGATTATTCGCGCCCTGGCCTGGGTAGGGAGTTGGGTAACAAAATAATCGGCCGCACTTTTGCCTTGTGCGATTTCACATTCAAGGCTCAGAACCGGCCTGAGGTATTAAAAGGGGACGGCGGCAGCAGCCAAAAGCCTGTCGCGTTCTCATATTTTTCTCGGCACAGAACACACACGCAATTCATACCCACCTGCAACATTTTGCGTGGGTTACCAAAGAGCCCTCCGGCCGCTGCAATCCAGCAAACGTATTGAAGTCTTTTTTGCACTTGACCGATATATAAATCAGAGTCAGAATTAGCGGGTTCTTCACACTTTCCCCGCATCTTCTGAAGCAATCCGGTGTCTAAGCAGGCAGGTAGTAGAACCCGTCAGGCTCGGATTGCGTACCACTTGCCGCAAGGCATTGAAAGCAGGCCTAAGATGCAACCTTCCAGCCAAGCCGCATCCATCTCTCTGCCACCACCCGCATGCCGGCAGAGACGCAACCGACACACAGAGGATCTTGCTTACCAGGGTTTCACCGTCGCCGCCATTCTCCTGGTGTTGGCAAGCCTGTTCTGAAGGCTGCAACCATCCAGCGCGGAACAGCAACAGCGAACCTGTAATTTCTATCCGGCCCGCACCGTGCGGAAGACGGCCACAATGTGCCAGCCGAGCGTCGCAGAAACCGCGACGAGGAACAACGGCACGAGCGCAGGCGACAGTTTCCCCGCGCCCTGCCGGATGGAATCGATGATGGACCACTGAATCCCCACGAAGAGACAGACCAACTCGACCTTTAACCAGGCAATCATCTGCAGGGTCAGCGCAGCAAGGCGAGCCCGGTTCTCGGCGGTCAGCCGGATCGGGTAGTTGAAGGCATTGGGAAGCTGAGCCAGAATCGTGATGAGCAAATAGAGCGCCGCAGCCACGACCGGCAGGAGCCACAGTGTAGAAGCCGGTCCCCAGCCGCTGGGGATGCCGCTGGCATCGAAGTGCGTGGGGATGCGGTCTGGCAAAGGAACCGGCCCATTTATGGCCTGCCACGTGATCCAGCCAAGCACCGCCAGGGCAACCAGGCTAATCGCTTCCAAAGATTTGCGCACGGAGTCCTTTCTGTGGCGACTTTATCAAGGCAGTACAATCTTCACTGAAACGCTATAAAGTCATCGTCCGCAGCCCTATTTGTCGCCTGAATTGTATCGAAACAACACAACGCTTCGAAGGCCACCGGCCCCACCCCATTGGTTCACCCAAAACGGGCGCGCATCACGCTCTGGCGAAAATCTTCGCCGGTCATTTCGACCCGCACACACATCTCTGCCAGCCGCGACCTCATGCGGTCGCCAATGCGGTCGCCCAGCGTGTCTTCGCTTTTGGCTGGCTTGTTGCCTTTTTCATCCACTTTGAAGCCGGCACCTGCAGGCAGGTCAGCCCAGTTTGTAGTAATGATTGTGGTCTGCTTGTCGTTGTAGCGAGTATTCAAAATCAGAGCCACAGTGTCTGACACCCACTCGTTCGGCCGCTGGGCTCCCAGGTCGTCCAGCACCAGCACTTCGGCGGCAAACACTGGTTTCAGCAGTTCGAGTTCGGTGGTCTGAACCTGGGGGTTGTAGCTGTTCTGAATGTTCTTGAGCAGCTCACGGTAATCGCAGAAGAGGCCCCGCGCGCCACGCTCCTGCACCAGTCGCTGCAGCACGCTTACCGCTAGGTGGGTCTTGCCCAGTCCGGCTGAACCCACAAAAAGAAGCCCGTTGCCTGCGGTATTAGCCGGATAGGCCTCGACAAACTTGCGGGCAATCAGGTGCGCTTTGGCAAGCGACGAATTTGCGCCGCGAAAGGCTGTCTCATAGGTCTCCAACGAGCAATGGCGGTAGCGCTCGGGAATGTGAGCCGCCGCCAGCCGCCGCTGATAGCGCTGCATCTCCTGGCACTCGCAGGCGCGCGAAACCCACTGCCCTTGAGTGTTGACCACCCGCACCAGCCCCACTCCATCGCATATTGGGCATTCAGTCATCTGCTTTCAAGCCTAGCGCAAAGGAACGCGCGGCGCGCCGGTGCAGGTCTGGTTCCTTATTGTGGAAAAGGCCGCGTCATTCCGCAGCGCCATTCCATACAATCAAAACTGCGCGGAACAATCGGAACTGCGTGGAAAAGCAGCTTTTGCGCCGTGCATACATGGAGACTTCTTCGTGAAACGTACAGCTTTGCGTGTGGCCTTTGCAGTCATCGTCCTCATAAACCTGTTTTTTGCTTCCGCTCTCAAGGCGCAGACTTCCGCAGCTCCTCAAGAGGCCAAAGCTCCCTGCACCACAACCTCTGCGCCGCAGGTTTCCGAATGGGAAAAGGCGCGACAGGAGCGGTTGAAGGTCGATTTCCCCTGGCTCGCGAAATTTAAGGATGCTGATCTGGCGTTGCCTGCGCCCGCCGCCGGCGAAAATCGCGTCGTCTTCATGGGCGACTCGATCACGGAGCTTTGGAAGATCGAAGGCCCGGGCGGATCGTTCCCCGGCAGGCCATACATCAACCGCGGCATCGGCGGCCAAACCACGCCGCAGATGCTCGTGCGCTTCCGGCAGGACGTAATCGCTCTCAAGCCCAAAGTGGTGGTAATCCTCGCGGGAATCAATGACATCGCCGGCAACACGGGGCCGGAGACGCTCGCGCAGATTGAAGACAACCTGGCCTCCATGGCCGAACTGGCCACGGCTAATCAGATTCGCGTGGTGCTCTGCTCAACCTTGCCCGCCTTCAATCTTCCGTGGAATCCGGGCCTCGACCCCGCGCCCAAAGTGCTGGCTCTAAATGAGTGGATCAAGGCCTACGCCGCCCAGAAGGGCTACGTCTACGTGGACTTCCACTCGGCCATGAAAGACCAGCGCGACGGCCTGCCCCTTGCGCTCAGCAAGGACGGCGTCCATCCTACACCCGCCGGCTACTCCATAATGACCCCGCTGGTCGAGGCGGGAATTGAGAAGGCGTTGAAGGCAGGGAGTAGGGAGTAGGGATCTGGTGTTGATTCCGACTCTTGCTTACGCGGCGGTTTCGCGCCTCATCATGCGGGCCAGGGCGCGCGCTCCAGGTTCGCTGTCTCCGGTAACCAGATAGACCAGCACAGCGCCCTGGAAAAGAAGCAGAAGCTCCTCGACGGCCTGCGCGTCGGGAAGATGCAGCGCGAGCAGCTCGACCCACTGCCGCTGCTGCTCGCGATAGAAGAGGCGGGCGCGCTCCGATCCGCTCCAGCCGCGCCGGGAAACATCCATCAGCAGTTGCAAAACGCCTCGGAACCCCGGGGCCGTGCTTGCGTCCCAGAGCGCCGTGACGACAGTCTCGAGCGCGACGCCGGCCGGAAACCGCGCGGCGCGAAACCGCTCGCGCAGTTGCTCTTCCAAGAGCGCAAACGCCTTCTCTTCAAGATTTTCTCGGCTTCCAAAGTAGTGAATCAACATGCGCTTGCTCGCGCCCACCTGACTGGCCAGCCGGTCCAGGCTCAGGTCGAGCGTGCCTGCGGCGACGAATGCCGCCAGACAGCTCTCGATCAGCCGGTCCAAATCCTGATTTTCTTTGCGGCGCATCTTGCCTCCATATGTACCATGTGGTACAAATCATCATGTACCGTTCGGTACAAATTCTAAACCGATCTGGAGGTCCTGGTGAAAACACGGGAAATCATTCTTCTGCTGCTTATCGGCCTGGTGTTCTGGGTGGCGGGTACGCTCTATTACGAGAGGCGCGGAACGCTGATCTTCGAGACGACCAGCCTGCGCTATTGGGTAAACTTTGCTCTCACCCCGGTTGTGATAGCCGGAATCTGCATTTTGATTTTGCGTTGGTTCCAGATTCCCGCTACCCTTTGGTCATCGGCGACTCTGTTGATTGCGATCCCGGGAATGGTTGGTGAAGCAGTACTGCTCACCCATTTCACCGCGTTGATGCCCAGGATGCAGAAAGCGTCAGCGGGAAAGTACGGCGCGTTTCTCTTCGCTACCTATGCATTGGTCCTCGGCATTGCGGAGATCGTCTCCCTGAAGGCAGCGCGGTAATATCCGTGAGAGCCAACGCGCTGCAATTGCTAAACAGGTCAAATCCCCCTACAATAGAAGCATTGCAGGAAAGGTCTGTTCAGAGCGATGCCCAAGGAAAAGATTCACCCCAATTACGCCGCAGTCTCCGTCAAGTGTGCCTGCGGGAACCATTTTGAGACCCGTTCGACCCATAAGGGCGACATCCACGTGGAAATCTGCTCGGTTTGCCACCCGTTCTATACCGGCAAACAGCGCCTGGTAGACACGGCTGGCCGCGTTGAGCGCTTCCGCCGCAAGTTTGCCAAGTCCGACGGCGCTAAAGAAGCAGCAGCGGCCAAGTAACCGCCCCGGCAACCGGCTGGAACGTATGGGCCTCCGCCATGGCGGAGGCCTCGTTGTGTTGGTGCGGGCCCGTAATTTAACGGCAAGCCACAAGTTTTGATTGTGAGATTGGGTTCATTATGCCCCACGCAAAACGCTCGGTTCAGGCCGCAATCACCATCGACGGCGTCCCGCTGATCTGGCGTCTCCACCGCGAGCAGCAGCTATGCACCACCGATGGGTGGAGGGGCGTGGCGATTCACGTCAGCGTGGTCGAGGGCGTGCGCCGTGAGCTTCACTTGGAGTATCCAGCGGTGAAGACGCAAAAAGTCGGCTACACCAGGACGGATTTTGTCCGGCAAAATATCTCACCGGCGAAGGTGCTGGCTCACATCCGGCAGGCGATGGAGGCTGGGTGGGACCCGGAGTCGCGGGGCAAGCCTTTTGTTTTTGAAGTGGATGAGTTACCCGGCTGACAGGGCTTCTGTTGCGATTGAGGTTTCATGGCAGGCAAGGGCTTTACCGTGAAGAAGAACTGGGACAATCCCCGGGAGCACTCGATGCCCGCCGAAGCGCGGGTTCCGGCCGAAGTGCGCCTGGGAACGGTCCTGGTCACTCCGGCCACCATGCTTGCGCCCATGGCCGGCGTCACGGACACCGTCTTCCGGCGATTCATTCGCCATGCCAGCTTGTTCTCCACCTGCGGTGGGGCAGACGCGGCTACGCCGCAGAATTCCGGCCTTCAACTGTGTCAGGGCACGACTTCACCGGGGTCCCCATCGACAGGTCTTCGTCGATGGGGTGGGAATTCAGTCGTGCCGAAAATGCACCAAAATGAAGACCTGGCTTTAGCCCCGGAACTCATCGACGCTGCCGTAACCAACTCCCAGTCCGGCTGCGGCTTGCTGATGACCGAGTTCACTTCGGCTGACGGCCTCGCACGTATGCGCGAGAGCAAGCGCCAGCGCTATCTGACCTTCTACGACGACGAACACCCCATCGGAGCGCAACTTTTCGGAGCCAATCCCGAGACGCTGGCTGAGGCCGCGCGAATTGTGGAGGAGACCGGCTTCGACCTGGTTGACCTTAACCTGGGCTGCCCGGCCAAGCGGGTCGTCGGCTCCAACGGCGGGTCGGGCCTGCTGCGCGATCTGCCGCGCATTCAGGAGATTTTCAAGGCCGTGCGCAAGGCGGTCACGATTCCCTTCACGGTAAAGTTCCGGCTGGGCTGGAACGACGCCGACATTGTTTGCCTGGAACTGGCGCGCATGGCCGAGGCCGAGGGGCTGAACGCCGTCGCGCTCCACGCCCGCACGCGTGAGCAGGGCTACAGCGGCCAGGCGCGCTGGGAGTGGATTGCGCAAGTCAAGCAAGCGGTAGAGATTCCGGTCATCGGCAACGGAGACATTCAAACTCCCGAAGCCGCCGTGGCCATGGTGGCCGAAACCGGCTGTGACGCAGTGATGATTGGCCGCGCCGCGCCGGCCAATCCATGGATCTTCCGCCAGATTGCGCAGTATGCGGCCACCGGCAGCTATGAACGGCCCACAGCGGAGGATCGTTACCGCATGATCCGCGCTTACTTCCAGATGCTTCTGGACGAGGCCGAGGCTACCAAGGATCTGCCCCGCGCCGCGCGGCTCGGCGAGACTGCCGGCAAGATGAAGCAGTTCGCCACCTGGTTTACTTACGGTGTCGCGGGCGGTGCAAAGCTCCGGGCAGCCATCTACCATGCGCGAACCGGCGCGGAAGTGCTCTCGCAGGTGGACGCGTTTTTCACCGCCCAACTTGCATCCGGCGCGGAGCCTGTTGCGTCCCCGGAAGATGCCGCAGCGGCAGACTTTCCAGCCAGCATGCTGGTCTGCGACTAAAGCAGAATATGGCCAATTGCCAACGCTCTCCACGGGGTGGAATACTTGAGCCGGAATCGGCCAGTGCGTTCACCACAGGCATGATTTCAGGGAGTCTTAAAGTCATGACGACCATTTCCCTGGCGTTTCCCCACGCCGCGCCCTATCTAATCGAGCAGGATTATGCCTCCTACACCGAGGAGCAGCACGCAGTGTGGGCTGAGTTGGCACGCCGCCGCATGGATCAGCTTGAGCAACATGCCGCTCGAGAGTATCTCGAAGGATTCGAGCTTCTTGGCCTTTCGCTTGATCGGCTGCCCCGCTTGCGAGCGATTTCGGAGCTCCTTGAACAGCGCACTGGCTGGAATGCAACGGCGGTAAGCGGCTTTATGCCCGGCCCGGCCTTTTTTGAAATGCTGGCCGCGCGCCGTTTTCCCACCACCACATGGCTGCGCCATCGCGACTCGCTCGAATACACCCCGGAGCCGGATATTTTTCACGATGTCTTCGGCCACGTGCCCATGCACGCGCATCCCGTCTTCGCGGATTTTTTGGCGCACTATGGGCAGCTCTGCGCGCGCATTCGCGACGAGGCCATTCTCGAACTCATCGGCCGTGTCTTCTGGTATACCGTCGAATTCGGCCTCATCCGCCAGGAGGGCCGCGTGAAGGTTTACGGCAGCGGGCTCATCAGCTCCAACGGCGAATGTACGAATGTGCTCAATGGAGGTTGCGAGGTGCATCGCTTTGAGCTTGAAGAGGTCCTGCGCACCCCGGTCAAAGTGGACGAGATGCACAAGCTGCTCTTCGCCATCGAAAGCTTCGATGAGGCCTATGAAGCAATGCACACGCTCGAAGCCCGCATCGACAAAGGAATTCCGCTGTATTAGCGGAATTCAACAGCACTCGACCGCCATCGCTACGGCATTGCCGCCGCCCAGGCACAACGCGGCGATTCCCCTCTTCTTGCCCAGCCGCTTCATCGCGTAGAGCAGCGTGGTCAGCACGCGCGCTCCGCTGGCGCCGATGGGGTGACCGATAGCCACCGCTCCGCCCTGCACGTTGACTTTCGCCGGGTCGAGTCCCAGGTCGCGGTTCACGGCCAGCGCCTGCACGCTGAAGGCTTCGTTCAGTTCAAACAAATCCACGCTATCCAGCGGCCAACCCGCCTTTGCCGCCGCCTTGCGCACGGCTTCAATGGGCGCCAACCCAAACCACTCCGGCGCGCCGCCGCTGGTGGACTGCGCGCGAATCAAAGCCAGCGGCGCAATGCCCAGTTTCACAGCCCGCTCAGCGCTGGTGACCACAAGGGCCGCGGCGCCATCGCTTACGCCGGGAGAGTTGCCCGCGGTCACCGTGCCTTCTGGCTGAAAAGCCGGCTTGAGGCGCGCAAGGATCTCGACGGTAGTCTCGGACCGGACCGACTCATCGGCATTGAAGAGCCGCGGCTCCGCTCCCTTTTTGGCCGGCGGAATCTCGACGGGCAGAATCTCTTCTCGAAAGAAACCCTCCGCCGTGGCCGAAGCGGCGCGGCGGTGCGATTCAGCCGCAAAAGCGTCCTGTTCCTCGCGGGTGATGCCGTACTTGGCCGCTATCTTCTCCGCGCCCGCGCCCATGTGGAAGTTGTTGTAGGCCTCCCAGAGGCCGTCCTGGATCATCGAGTCCACCAGCGCGCCGTTGCCCATGCGATAGCCGCTGCGTGCCTGGGCCAGCAGATAGGGCGCATTGGTCATCGACTCCATGCCACCGGCCACAACCATCTCTGCGTTTTCAGTTTGGATGGCCTGCGCGGCCAGGGCCACAGCCTTCAGGCTCGAACCGCAGACCTTGTTGATGGTGAGCGCTGCTACCTGATTCGACAATCCGCCGTAGATCGCGGCCTGGCGTGCCGGAGCTTGACCGAGGCCGGCCTGTAAAACGCAGCCCATAATGCACTCGTCCACGGCAGCCGGATCAATGCCCGCCCGGCGCACAGTTTCGCGCACCGCAAGCGCGCCCAACTGTGGTGAGGAAAAAGACTGGAGCGAACCCTGGAATCGGCCCACAGGAATGCGCGCCGCTGAAATGATGGCAACTTCTTTCATATAGATAGCTCCGCTCGGCAGAAATCCGGCGGCGCCCTTGCGCGCAAAGGGATGCAGGGTCACGCCGCCAACCTGAACATCCTGGCGCATCCGTCGTATTGAGCTCCACGTGCGAGCGGCGGCCGGTCGCCGCCCGCGCTGCGAGCCGTCAAGAGCTAAAGAAAGTGAGGTAAACCAGCACGCACAAAGCGGCGAAGGCTATCAGGAGCATCACAATTACCGCCTTGAGCGCGATGTAGTTTTCCTTTGGAGGGAGCACCGCTTCGCCATCGGCAGGCGAAATCAGCCGCGCTAGCTCGATTCCGATGTTGTCGTGACCGCCAGCCGCCAAAGCGAGCTCCAGCAGATTGTGGGCAGCGGTTTCCAATGTGAAGCCGGGCGTCTCCACGACCTTTTGGATTTCCCGCTCCGGGACGAATCCCCAGAGACCGTCGGAACAGAGCAGCAGCGTATCGCCGACGGCGAGAGGATGCTGCTCTATGTCGATCTCTATCTCGGGCTGAAGGCCAAGGCTGCGGGTCAGCACCGCGGCATCGGGATGGCGCTGAGCCTCCTCCTTGCTAATTATGTTGTGGCTGAGCAGGTCCTGCGCGGCGGAGTGGTCGATGGTGAGGAGGTGCAACCGGCCGGCGCGCATCAGGTAGGCGCGGCTGTCGCCGATATGGCCTATCCATGCGTGGGTTCCGTCTTTCCCCTCTTGCACCACGGCCAGCACCACCGTGGCGCCCATGCCTTCTTTTGGCGCGCCGGGCGTCTTGGCTGCCGAAAAGATCTTCTCATTGGCCCGCGCCGCCGCTGCGCGAATGGCGTTGCCCACCGGGAACTCGCGCGGCAGTGCCGCCAGATGTGCGTAAAAATGCTCCACCGCCATCCGGGATGCGGTGGCGCCTCCAGGGTATCCGCCGACGCCGCCGGCGACGATCATCAGGTCACCCATGGCTATGCGGACATGGAGGACTGAATCCTGATTCTCTTCGCGCAGGGTGCCTCGGTCACACTCCTCGGCAAAAAGGATAGATGATTGCCCGGAGCCTCGTCGTTCGCTCATGCCTTAACCTCATATAGGGGAGGAACCTTCGTTCTACAGCTAAACGTAATACCGTGCAAAAACCATACAAGCTTCCTATGGAAAACCCTCCCTGTCACTTCAGCGGAAAAGTCTGCCGCAGTTTGCCCCGCCTGGTTCATGCCAATCATTGCTCAAGCCGTGCTTTGTGGATCGTTGTCCCCGGCATCCACGTTAGACCCCACGCTCCAGCCAGACGGCTTGACTCATTTTGGCGCGTAAAACCCGCAACCACAATGAACAACCACACTCTATCACGGAATATTCAATCATGTAAGGCACTTATTTCCATATCGTCTGCCGCCCCTGTGCACTTCAAGCCGATTACCAGATGCGATAATCTTGTTGACAATAGAATCCTCTCTCCCCGCACCGGGTGAACCTATTGATTGTCGAAATTGAAAAATTGACCAAGGTTTACTTGGCGAAGCAACGGGTAGTGGCCCTCGAAGGCATTGACCTGGAGTTGAAACAGGGCGAGATCTTCGGATTGCTGGGGCCAAACGGGGCCGGCAAAACGACCACCATTTCGATTGCCACCACACGCGCGCTGCCTACCAGCGGAAACGTCCGCATCAAGGGCATTGACGTGGTCAAGCATCCTGCCCATGCGCGCCGCCTCATTGGCGTCGTGCCGCAGTTTAATACGCTTGACCGCTCGCTAACCGTCTACGAGAATCTTTACTTCCACTGCCGCTACTTTGGTTTCTCACACGCGCACGCCAAATCCCGGTCTCTCGAACTGCTCACCCAGTTCATGCTCTCTGAGCGCAAAGACGCATATCCGCCGCAATTATCCGGCGGTCTGGCGCAGCGTGTGCAGATTGCCCGCGCCATCGCGCATCGGCCCACAGTCTTGTTTTTGGACGAGCCGAGCGCCGGCCTTGACCCGCAAAGCCGCATGGCCATGTGGTCGGCGGTCGAAGGACTTCGCGTTGAAGGCATCACGGTGTTGTTGACCACGCACTACATGGAAGAAGCCAACTCGCTCAGCGACCGGCTGGCCATCATCGACTACGGCCATGTGCTGGCCCTCGGGTCGCCGGAACAGCTGAAAGCTACCCTCGGCGCGCACGCCATCTTCGATTTGAAGCTGCGGTCGCAGGAGGGTTTGGAGCCGCTGGTAGCCAGGTTGAAAGCGCGGCCCGATGTGACCAGCGCCGAAGTTACCGCCGAAGGACTGCGCGTGATTGCGGCCGGATCTGACGGCTTATTGCCGGAGCTGGTGCAGGCCGCCGCCGGCCACGGCCTGCGTGACCTCCAGATTACCGAGCCCAGCCTGGAGACCGTCTTCATCCAGCTCACCGGGAGGGACCTGCGTGAATAGCCTGCGCCTGAAAATCGGGAGATTCCTGAAAGATATTCTGGATATGTTCTTGCAGGATATGGGAGAGCTGACGAGATATTGGGACCACCGCTTTTCAGGCAGTCCAGAATCAGTCGCCCTCGAAGCAGGTGTCTTCTTCAAGGCCTTTGGAGGGCTGTTCCTGCGCGATCTGCGCGTGCTGACACGGGAATTTCTGCCATTTGTGCTGCGCGTGGGAATGCAGCCGTTACTCTTCCTCTTCGTCTTCACCTTCATCCTGCCGCGCATGAGCAGCGGCAATCCGATGGCTGTGGCAGGCGGCGCAGACTTCGGCACTATCCTGCTGCCCGGATTGATGGCCGTGGCCATTATGTTCTCCGGAATCGCCGGCGTGGCGCTGCCGCTGTCGAGCGAATTCGGCATTACCCGCGAGATTGACGACCGCGTGATGTGCCCGGTCCCGCTGTGGGCCGTGGCTCTGGAGAAGGTCTGCTTCAGCGCCATGCAGAGCATCGTCGCCGCGCTATTGGTGATTCCCATGGCCCGCTACATTCCGGCCACGCCGGTACGGGCAGACGTGCATCACTGGTTCCTGTTTGCGCTGGTTCTGGTGTTGGCAAGTTTGCTGGCCGGGTCGCTGGGCCTGGTCATCGGCTCAACCGTTAATCCCAAGCAGATCGGGTTGGTCTTTTCCATCATCGTGGTGCCGATTACGTTTTTAGGATGCGTGTATTACCCGTGGGCAGGACTCAAAACAATTCCCTGGCTGAAGGTTGCCGTGCTCTTCAATCCCATCGTCTACATCAGCGAAGGCCTGCGCGCCGCCGTCACTCCCTCCATCGCGCACATGCCCTGGTGGGCGATTCTGGTGGCGCTGCTCTTCTTCACCGCCGCGCTGGGCCGCTGGGGCCTGCGCGGGTTCATGGGAAGAGTGCTTTCCTAGACCCGAGGCACCTGGCGGACCGAGCGCGGGTTTCCTAAGAAGGTTGGCGGACTTGCCCAATTCTTACTTTCCGCCGAACAAGTCACTAGAATGTAGATAGAGACTTTCCCATGCGCCTCTCTTTCCGAGATTTCCCGATACTTCTGGCGCCGGCGCTGCTCATGGCGGCCGGTTGCGGCGGTGTGATGGGTACGGCAAACTCCTCGAATGTGGGCTTTTCGGTCACGCCCGGCGCAACTTCCATTGATACCAACTGCACCGGCTGCAATGCAACCAGCGCCAGTGGCGCCCTTGTTCACCAGTTTGTGGCTGCCCAGACGAACGGTAGCCCTGCAAAGGTCACCTGGTCAGTCTCCGGCGGAGATGCCGTGAGCGGGCCGGGAAGCATTAACGCAATCGGCCAGTACACGCCGCCAGGTTATCTGACGGCCGACCGCGCCGAGGTGGTGGTGACCGCGACACAGACCGCGAATCCCAGCCTGCGCGCCAGTTCCGTTTTGACTGTGACGCCAGGATTCCTGCAACCGCTGACGCCGGAGAACGTCGCCCTGGGCGCGGGCGGAACGGTCGCTATCACCGGCTTTCTGGCCGAGGCGGGCGGCACAGCCGGCATCCATTTTGATTTGGCAGGCTCGGCAAACGGACAAGGCAGCGGCCAAGGTTCTCTGAGTGCCGCGAGTTGCCAGCGCGAAAGTCAGGCTTTTACTTCTTGCACGGTTACTTACACGGCGCCAAGCTCCGTGCAGGCTACGGGTGCAACGTATGTCGTGGCCACTGTGAGCGGGGCTGCACCGAGCCCCCGGTCGACCTCCGTTTCCAGCACAGCGGCAGTGGTGCTGGTGAACACGGCGGGCATTGCCAGCAACCCGGCCACGCATCAGGCTCCGTTAGCCGCGTCGGTGCTGCTGGGCAGCTCGGGCGGAAACAACACTGACTACGACACGCGCGGTAACCAAATTATCGACTGCTGCAGCGGCACGCTGGGCGCGCTGGTCGAGGACGCAAGCAAGCGCGAATATCTCCTCGGCAATAACCACGTGCTTGCCAAAAGCGACCACGCCATCGTAGGTGACACGATTGTGCAGCCGGGGCTGATCGACAACAACTGCACGCCGTTGGGAGACAGCGCAGCCCCCGGGCTGGTTTCTTCCGTAGCCCCTGTGGCTCAGCTCACCAGTTGGCTGCCGCTCTCTTCGAGGCTGACCAATGCCGACGCAGCAATCGCTCAAGTGACCTCGCGCGCCGTTGACCCGAGCGGCAACATTCTCGAGCTGGGCGCGAGACAACCGGATGGCACACTGGCCGCGGCGCCTCCCGGCATCAGCTCGACCGGCGGACGGGGCGAAGCCGGTTGGCTCCAAATGAAGGTGGCCAAGAGCGGCCGGACCACGGGACTAACGTGCGGCGGCATTTCGGCTATCGACCTTGACGTGACGGTCGATTATTACCTGGACTGCGCGGAGACGCGGCCCTACCTGAGCAAGACTTTTACCCATCAGTTAGCCATCAGCGGCAATCAATTCAGCGATGCGGGTGACTCTGGAGCGCTGGTGGTGGATGCCGCGAATGCCGAGCCTGTGGGCCTTTACTTTGCCGGAGGGGCAGACATTTCAGGAGTCAGCCAGGGCGTTGCCAGCCCGGCAACCGATGTGCTGAGTGAATTAGATGCGCAGTCAAACGGGAGTTATACATTTGTGGGCGCGGCCGATCATGCGGTCAGTTGCCTGAGTTACGGAGATAACACCATCAGCGCCACGCAGGGACTTGCGCTCAGCGCTGCGGAAAATGCGCGCGCCCAGCAGGCTCTCGTGCAGGCCCGCATGTTGGTCAGTTCGGCAACAGGAATATTAGGCGCAGCCGCCGGCAAGAGCAGCGACCATCCCGGCGAGGCCGCGGTGATTCTTTATACGGACCAAAGCAGAACCGTTAATGTGCCGGACACGGTGGACGGCGTGCGCACGCTGGTGATTCCCAGCACGGCTCGCGCGGTTACGTACGGAGCTGCACTGCAAACTCCGCTTGAAGCCGGCGGCGTCTCGCTGCCGTCTTCAGCGCTCGCGCAGGCCGTGGCCGTCAAGAGCCAGACAGCCGCCGCACTGATGCGGCAGAATCCGGCCTTCTTCGGCGTGGGGGTGGGCCAGAGCCTCGACGATCCGCGCGAGGCGGCGCTGGTCATTTATGTGGACCGCAATAACATTCCCACTCAAATGCCCTCGACTGTTGACGGCCTGCGTACACGTTATGTGGTGATGGACCGGCTGCACGTCACGCGATCTTATGCAGCGGCAGCACCATCGAAACTACACTGCATGGCCCACAAGCCGGCGCGCTTTGGCCCGGCTGACGCGTCCAGGCAGCAAAGCCATAAACTTCACTGAGCCAATGAAAAACACCAGACTTCACTTGGCCACGAGTGCGGCCGCAATCTGGCGTCCGTGGTGGCGGCCATTCTCAATGAAAATCTCGCTGGTGCGCGCGCCGGCCACGATCACACCAGCCAGATAAATGCCCGGCACGTTGCTTTCCAGCGTCTCCAGATTGCAAACCGGCATCCGGTCCTCGCCCTCCAGGCGAATTCCTAACGCCTCCAGAAACTCAAAATCAGGATGATAGCCGGTCATGGCAAAAACAAAATCGTTCTTGACAATCTCAAGGCCCTGCGGCGTCTTGATGAATACGCTGTCCGGCGTAATTTCTTCTACCTCGGAGCGGAAGTACGCCTTCACATCGCGATTCTTGATGCGGTTTTCAATGTCCGGCTTGATCCAGTACTTCACATTCGGCGTAATCTCCGGCCCGCGGTAAACCAGGGTGACCCGTGCGCCGCTGCGCCACAGTTCCAGCGCTGCAATGGCAGCCGAGTTTTTGCCGCCGATAACCAGCACATCGGTCGCAAAGTAGGGGTGGGGATCGAAATAGTAGTGGTGCACCTTGCTCAGACTCTCGCCGGGAATGTGCATGTAGTTTGGCCGGTCATAGTACCCGGTGGCGACGGCCAACTTGCGTGCCCGAAGCGCGCTGGAGCGGCCAAAGCGGTCCACCAGACGCACGGTAAAGTCGCCGTCCGCGCCTGTCACGCCCTCTACGCGATGGTATTGGCGAACATCCAATTTATAGTAAGCGGCCACGTGCCTGTAATACTGAAGCGCCTCGTTGCGGTTGGGTTTGGCATTCGTACTGGGAAAGGGGATGTCGCCAATTTCCAGCAACTCGGGCGTGGTAAAGAAGGTCATGTGCGACGGGTAATGGAAGAGCGAGTTGCAGACGCAGCCCTTGTCCACCATCACGACTCGCAAACCGGCTTTTTGCGCCTCAATAGCGCAGGCCATACCCGTGGGTCCTGCGCCGACCACCAGTAAATCGAAGATATCGTTCTGTGTTCCCGGAGTTTCCTGCGTGGAGTGGCTCATGGCTATAGATTAGGGCATGGGGAACGCAGAATCCATTGGAATCCTGGCGTCGTCTAAATCATCTGAGAGAATAGTGATAGTGAATCGAGCGCAACATTTTTTATTCCGGCGAGCGGCGGCCTGGGCGATTCTGACGCCCTTGTCTCTGGCGTGCGCTGCGGCTCTCCACGCGCAGGCGCAAAACCCCACGTCTGCCTCCAACTCCTTCTTCGGCAGCGTGACCACGCAACCGGCGAGCGATGAAACGCTGAAGCTCTCGCTGGACGAGGCCATCGCGCTCGGCCTCAAGAACAATCTGGGACTGAAGGAAGCCGAAAGCGGCGAAAAATCAATCAAGGGCCAGAAGAACGAGGCGCTGCAGAATTTTCTCCCCACGATCGCGCTCACGGGCGACACCGGCGTTCACCAGCAAAACCTGGCCGCTCTGGGCTTTGGACCCGACACCATCAAGTTGTTTTTGCCTCTCTTTCCCGGCCACGTGTTGCCCCCCGGGTTCTCCGAGATTACGCGCGACGAGCTGACTGAGGGCAAAATTCAGTTTGGCCAAATGCTCTTCTCCGGCCCTGTGATCGCCGGCTGGAAGGCGGCCGGCGCGGCGGAACGCGCGGCTCATTTCGCCAAAATGTCGGCACGCGGCGAAGTAGTCCAGCAAGTGGCCTCAGCCTATCTGCACGCCATCGCAGCTTCAAGCGAAGTGGACAACGCCAAGGCGCTCGAGTCGGAAGATCAACTTCTGCTCAAGAATGTCCATGCGGCCCACGAAGCCGGCACTGCCGCCAATCTGGATGAACTGCGCGCGCGCGTCCAGCTTCAGGCGCAGCAGCAGGCGCTTGTCGCCGCTCAGAACGCCCTTGAAAAGAACCTTATCCTGCTCAAGCGCGAGATCGGCATCGACCCCGGCCAAAGGATCGCGCTCACCGACCCGGCTCCCTATAGCGAACTCGCCGCTGAAACCCCCGAAGAGGTCCGGGCCGTCGCGTACAGGAGCCGTCAGGACTACCGGAATCTGCAAAACCAGGCGGTCGAATTCAAGGCCATCCGTTCCGCCTACCGCAGCCAGCGTTTGCCCAGCCTCAGCTTTGGCGGCTACTACGCGGTCAGCCAGGTCGGCGCCGTCGGTGCACACGGAAACTTTCTCGCGCAGGGTACGCTCAGCTTTCCGCTCTTCCGCGAGGCCAAACTGCGCGGCGATGTGGAGGCGGCCCAAGCCCAGATGGACTCGGTCAACGCCCAGCTCGACGACCTGCGCGCTCGCATTGACCTTCAGGTTCGCTCGGCTCTGCTCGACGTAGCCGCGACGGCGAAACTCGTCGAGGTCGCCCGCTCCAATGTCGAGCTGGCCACGCGCGCCCTGAACGACGAGACTGACCGCGTCAACGCCGGAGTTGACGACAACCTGCCTCTGGTCACCGCGCAAGCCACCCTTGCCGCCGCTGAAAGCAATCTCGTCGAGAGCCTCTACCAATACAACCTGTCAAAGCTCGGGCTCGCCCGCGCCGCCGGCATCATCGAAACCCAGTACAGGGACTATCTGGGAAGATAGGTGCAGTTGCTGCGCAAAATGCACGTTCCATTCATCAACTAACTCATCTCAGCGTCACGCGCCCGAGTTATGCGTGTAACCTAGAGACAAGAGGCCCCCTACTCTTATGACACGACAGCTCCAGATCAAGTACTATGTGGAACCGGATGCCGCTGCGCTGGCGCGGCGTGCGGCGCAGTATTTTGTCGAGATGGCTGGCGAAGCCGTCGAAGCCCGCGGACGCGCGCGCATAGCCATCAGCGGTGGGACCACTCCCAAAGCCGCCTTCCAGTTGCTCGCCGACCCCGGTCAGCCGTGGCGCTGGCGCATGCCGTGGAATTGGCTCGACCTCTTTTGGGTGGACGAGCGATGCGTTCCGCCCGGCGACGCCGAGAGCAACTACCGTATGACTCGCGAAGCGCTGCTGGACCAAGTGCCTCTGCGTCCCGACCAGATTCATCGCATCGAGGGTGAGTTGGAACCGGAGGCAGCCGCGGCGCGCTACGAGTCGGAGTTGCGCAATAGTTTTCGGCTGGAAGGCGCCGAAAGCCCGCGCTTTGATCTCGTGGCTCTGGGGCTCGGTGATGACGGCCACACCGCCTCGCTCTTTCCGCACACCGAAGCCATCCACGAGATGAGCCGCCTGGCTGTCGCCAACAGCGTGCCGCAGCGTGACACCTGGCGCATCACGCTCACCTGGCCGGTCATCAATCACGCGCGTTCGGTCTTTTTTCTCGTTTCTGGAGCGGAAAAGGCCGCCATCCTTCAGGAGGTGCTCACCGGGCCGCGCGATCCCGAACGGCTGCCCAGTCAATTAATATGGCCCTCCAGCGGTATACTTACCTTTATATTGGATAAAGCCGCAGCCGCGCTTTTACCCGCAACAGACGAGGAAGGCTGCGGAGTTTTAGAGAGGGAAAGATGATTCTGGCGGGCGACGTAGGTGGCACCAAGGCGCACTTGGCGCTTTATGACTTTATTGATGGAAAACTCCAAGCCTTCCGCGACGAGAAGTATGCGGCCAAGGACTACTCCGGGGTGGAAGAGATCGTAAAGGAGTTTTTGGGCGCGCAAAAGGTGACGGCAGCTTGTTTGGGCGTGCCCGGCCCTGTGCGCGACGGCCGCCTGCGCCTCACCAACCTTCCCTGGACGCTCGACAGCCGCGAGCTGTCAGTCAGCCTCGGCATTAACCATGTCTTTCTGATTAACGATCTGGAAGCCAACGGCTACGGCATTAACGAGCTGAGCACCGACCAGATCTACACGCTCAGCGAGGGCGATGCCAGCCAGATTGGCAATCGCGCCCTGATCGCCGCAGGGACCGGCCTGGGCGAGGCGCTTCTGATCTGGAATGGCCGCACCCACGTTCCTTACCCTTCCGAGGGCGGCCATACCGACTACGCGCCGCGCAACGAAGACGAGATCGACCTGCTGCGTTTTCTCAAGCAGAAATACAACGGGCGCATCAGCTATGAGCGTGTGGTCGCTGGCATGGGACTTACCAATATCTACGAGTTTCTGCGTGAAGTGCGCGGCGTAGACGAGCCTGCCTGGCTGGCCGGGCGCATGGTCGCTGAAGACCCCAACGCCGTGATTACAGAGCTTGCGCTTGCGGCCAAAAGCGAAATCTGCGAGAAGGCTCTGGACATGTATGTCTCTGCCTATGGCGCGGAGGCCGGAAACCTGGCCCTTAAACTTCTTTCAGTGGGCGGCGTTTACGTGGGCGGAGGCATCGCTCCGCGCATCATCGAGAAGCTCAAGGACGGCACGTTTATGAGGGCCTACACCGACAAGGGCCGGCTAAGTCAGTTGCTGGTGAATATGCCGGTGCGCATCATTCTCGATAGCGGCGCTGCCCTGCTCGGCGCAGCAGCCTACGCCGAAGCCCGCGCCGCCGAAATCAGCGGCACCTCGCCCCGCGCCGCCTCCGTCAAGTTCTAACTCGCAACATCGCCCATTCCACCTATAAACTGGGTGCCCCAGGTCCAGATTCTCGGACCTGGGATCTTCAATCTAATTTCCTAGCGAATAAATTACGTTAATTGTCGTCTGAACCTCTACTGGCTCACCAAGTAACAGATAGGGTTTGTATTGCCATTGGGAAACCGACCACAGCGCAGACACGGCCAGCAAAGGGGATGGAGACGAGAGCACGTGTAAATCATGAATGCCACCATCCCTTCCAATGACAGCCTGCAATACCACAGTGCCTGCAATGCCTGATTCCTTGGCGGCCTCGGGATAATATGGCGTCACTTTCTTGAGCAGCATGCCCTGGATAACCCCAGCGCTGATCTTCGTCTTGTCGCATTTAGCATCGCATTTAGCAACATCCGCATTCGCGGGCGGCGTCAGCGCCGGATCGCCGGGAGATGAATACGTGATCGAATCCACTTTCGCAGATAGAATCTTTTTTTCTCCGTCAAAAATTACAATCTCGCGCGGCAGATATTTATTCTGCACTTTGACAACTTGGTTGAAGGCCGTGGTCAAGGTTCCGAAGAAATGGTTGGCGCGCAGGATAGACAGTTGCGGATCGAAACAATAGGTGGGAAAAAGCCCCAACGGCGGGGTTTTCAGATCATTGTATTTAGGCATCAGCGGAATCACCATGATGCAAGGAAGCTTGACTTTGCCAAATGATACAGTTTTACGTTCCAGGCTGGAGTTGGAGGGACTGACTTCGGAAGAGTTGGGCATTGGCGACAAGAAAGCAGCCTCCAACTTGTACTCGAAAAACTTAAGGCTTTCACCTGCATCCTGATGCGCATATTTCCCTTCGGCTGTCCGCCATTCGGTATGAGTTGCGCTTGGCCGCGTCCACTTGCTGCGATGAATCGTCGGCGAGGCCCACCAGTATTCATAAATCCCCTGCTCGGTCGGCTTGCCCTTCTCATCGTAAAGCTGGTAGGTAGCTTTCAGATGCCATGGCTTCAAATCCGGCGAATTGAAGTCATAGAAAGGAGCCGCGGCCGCAAAGACCTCACGAGGGTCTGTTGGCAGTCCCGGTCCCGCATTGGCAGCGGTCTGGGCAAATCCCGACAGAGAAGCTATCAGAGACAGAGCACAAAAACATAGCAGGCGCATGGTGTGGATAGAGTAGCACTGCAGCCAGGGAATCGATGGTGCGAATGCCCGAAAGCCCTCGCCTCAGGCCCTGCTTCTCGGACCTTCGAAACCACAGACTCGCCCATCAACCCGTTGCGTAAAATAACCCCTCGCCGCGGGACAATCAATGAATGAGCGATGACCATAGAAATGGGGCCTTACTGATCCCTGATCCACGACCCCTGATGGCACCCCCCTACCCCCCTATACCCCGAGGGGGTATAAATTTCCTTTGAATCCGTGCAGATAATTTATAACCCGTTTGAAATCAACATTACAAAAATGGCGCACAGACGAAAATCTCCTGCATCTTGAGATTTAGCCTCTGAAAATCACCGGAAAAATCCGTTTTCACCTTGTTTGGGGAGCTTTTGGGGGGAAATGAACGGGGATCGGCGAATTCCGAACCTACCAAACGCCGCATTTACAATAACAAATGTGCAGCCCGAAAAATCTTCGCCGATCATTCTCGCCGAAAACCTGACCAAGGTTTATGCGGCGGGCCGAATCCAGGTCAAAGCCGTGCGCGGTGTTTCGCTGGCCGTCGAGCCGGGGGAATTTGTCGCAATCGTCGGGCCTTCGGGCTCGGGCAAGTCCACGCTGTTTTACCTGCTGGGAGGGCTGACGCAGGCCACGGAAGGGCGCGTAGTCATTGACGGAGTGGATTTCGCGTCTCTCTCTGACGCCGAGCGCACGCGGCTGCGCAAGAATCGCATAGGATTCGTCTTCCAGAAGTTCAACCTGCTGCCAACGCTCTCGGCCATGGGTAATATCGAGATCGCCCACACGGTGAGCGGTAGCAAACAGCCGCTGGACCGGGCTTATCTCGACCATCTCAGCGAGATGCTGGCGATCAAGGGCCGGCTCGATCACCGGCCGTCGGAGCTAAGCGGCGGCGAGCAGCAGCGCGTGGCCATTGCTCGCGCAATGATTACCCGCCCTGCCATCGTGCTGGCCGATGAGCCCACCGGCAACCTCGACACCAAGAGCTCCGACGCGGTGTTGCACATGCTGTTGCGCTCCAATCGGGAACTGGGCCAGACCACGCTGATGATTACCCACAATCCCGAGGCGGCATCGATTGCCAGCCGGATTTTATATATGCGCGACGGGGAGATCGTGCGCGAAGAGAAAGGCTCGCGGCCTGGTTTTGCGGCGCAGATTGCGGGCTCGGCGATGGCAAATCCCGGTCCGGCGTCGGCTGCGGTTTGACCTCAATAAGTCGCCCCGGTATACTCAATCTTGCAACTGCGGGAGTAGCTCAGTGGTAGAGCATCGCCTTGCCAAGGCGAGGGTCGCGAGTTCAAATCTCGTCTCCCGCTCCATTCCGCCCTCCGGCTCTGGCCGGGTTGGCTACGGCGGCATGGAGCGTAGATTATTAAGGCAGCCCTGCCAAGGCGCGGTACCCAAGTGGTAAGGGAGAGGTCTGCAAAACCTTTATGCGCCGGTTCGATCCCGGCCCGCGCCTCCAATCCTTTCAAAACTCACAAATAATTTAAGGCAAGGGCCATTACGCCACCGTGAAGACTTTTGCGCGAAATGCGAAAGCCCTCCGCTGCCGGAGGGCTTTGAGTGGAAGGGAAACCGCGTTAATTCAAATTAACCCAAACTGGTCCAAAATGTCAAGTCTTGTCTTTGAGTAACTTTGTTGTTGGTACTGAGTAGGGGAGGACAAGGCCGTCGCGCCGATCCACGACAGCCTCGCCGGTGGCCATTTAGCCGTTTTGGTTGCCCTGATCGGAGTGTATGGTTCGATAGCTTGAATTGCCCCGCGACCAGACAAGCATCAGCAGGTCCTTTCCGTCCTTGTTCTGGTGCATTTCGTCTGTGAATTGGCCGGCAGACTCGGTCGGCTTGCGGTCAACCTCGAGGATGACATCGCCGGGCTGAATGCCCGCGTCATCAGCGGGGCTGGCAGGCCGAACGTTTTGGACCACAACTCCATGCAGATGATCGGGCACGTTGAACTGCTGCCGGGCTTCCGGCGTAAGATCGGCTACTTCGAGACCAACCTTTCCGCTCGGTTGCTCATCGTCGCCGCCGTTACCGGCCACGTCAGTCTTACCATGGAATTCGCCGACCGTGAGATTCAGAGTTTCCGGTTTGCCGTCGCGAATCACGCCCAGCGCAATCTTCGTTCCCGGAGCAATCTCCGTCACGGCAACCTGCAGGGCGCTGCCGTTTATGATCTTTTGTCCGTTGAGTTCAGCAATCACGTCGCCCGTTTTGACGCCGCCGCGGCTCGCGGGAGAATCCGGCGTTACCTGGGCGACGATTGCCCCGGTGGTATCCGGCAGATTGAAAAAGTGTGCATTGTCGGGCGTGACGTCGTTCATGCTAATGCCGAGGTAGCCATGCTCGACTTTGCCGCTCTTGATGATTTGCTCAGCTGTGGCGCGCGCAATCTGCGAAGGAATCGCGAAGCCGGCGCCGGCAAACGAGCCGCTGTTCGAAATGATGAAAGTGTTGATGCCCACCAACTCGCCATGCGCGTTCACCAGCGGTCCGCCGGAGTTGCCGGGATTGATCGCGGCGTCGGTTTGAATGTAGCCGCCCGGTTTGCGCGCATCATCGGAGTAGGGATTTGGCCGATCAACCGCGCTTACGATGCCGCGTGTGACCGAAAACTGGAAGTAGCCGAATGGGCTGCCGAAGGCCAGCACCGTCTGTCCCGGTTGCAGTTTGGTCGAGTCGCCCCACACGATAGTAGGAAGGTTGACCGCATTCACCTTAAGCACGGCAATGTCGGTCAGCTTGTCTACTCCGACGACCTTCGCATTCAAGGTGCGACGGTCGTTCAGCGTCACCCTGATCTGCGTGGCGCCATCCACCACGTGATCGTTGGTCACAATATACCCGTCCGGCGAGATGATAATGCCGCTTCCTACGCCGTGTTCGATCTGCGGCTGTTGGGGCTGTTGAAACATGGGCCCGAAGAACTGTTGCAGGCCCGGCGGAAGTCCCTGATTGGGTCCGGAGGAAAACTCGCTGGAGCTACGCGAGGTGACTGCGACATTGACGACGGCGGGAGTTACACGCGAGGCAACCGCTTCCATGGCATGATCGAGGGAAGTGAGCGGAGCAATGCTGTCGTCGTCCATCGGCGTTGCGGCGTGAACGCTGCCGTGGCCGGCGAAGATTACAGCGCCCAACGCGAACGATCCTACGACCGCCGCAGCAGCGGTCAACATCTTTGCGCGTGCTACTAAATGATTAGTTACCTGGGGCATGGTCATTTTCTCCTGATTGAAGTTGCAGTTAGATTTGAACGATCAGCCAGCCGTTGGCGATGGCAACGGCGGCATACGAAGAACGATGATCCTGGTCAACGGCGATCACCAAGCGTGGAGGCGGCGCATTATCGTCCCATTCTGTCAGCACAACCCATGCCGCCTGGTCCAAGAAGATTTGAGGTGGATGCACACTCCGCTTCGCAACGGCTGCGACCCGGTGATGCGGGTTATGCGCAGTCAGAACTGGTTTCTGCTGCAAATCGGCCTTGACCAGTGTTGGAGAGCCTGCAAATTCCGAGGCGTTCCGTTCGTGCGGTGCAGAGACCTCGCTTGGGCCAGATGCCGCCAGGGAACGAGCTTGTAGGCTTGCTTGCGTCAGCGGCGCGAAGCTCACCAGCTGCGGGCTGTGAGCCAGCACAACCGCGACTGCCAGAACGCCGGCAATCAGCGCGCCCGTCAGAACCATCGCCTGCTTTCCGGTTGCTTGCTTATTGGGCTGCCGCAGAATGCGGTGTACGCGGCGCGCCAACTCCGACTGCCTCTCAAACGCACCCAACGCCAGAGAAAAGCCGCGGCGAAGCATGGAGTACTCTGCCAGACGAGTAAGGCAAATGGCATAAGTCTTGCGCCCGCCGCTGGATCGCAGCACGTGGTCGTCGCAGGCCAGCTCACGTTCCGCGCAGAGCCGGTGCTCCACCCAAAGCAGAACGGGATTCAGCGGGAAAAGCACAAGCCCGGCCTTTTGCAACAGATTGGTCCAGTCGTCGCCGCGGCGCAGATGCTCAATCTCGTGACGGACTACTTGTTCCAACTCGAATGGGTTGAGCCGCTCAAGCAGCGCGGGCGGAAGAAGAATGCGCGGGCGGAAAAAACCGAAGACGCTGGGGCGCTCCACATCTGCGGAAGTGCAAAGCTCCGCTGTGCGGCCAGCCTTCCCGACTTTGAGCAAGCTCTTCATGGCTGCGTCGGGATCGATGCGAGTAGCGCGTGCCGCAAGATGCCGCAGCCGAACCGCACTTATGGTCAACTGCACCGCTCTCCACAGAGAGAGCATCGCCCAGACGCATGCGATCGCGACACTCCAGCGCGGGTCAAGATGAAAAGAGGAAGCGTGAAATGCACTGCCAGAGTACTCGTGCCTTCCGAATGAAGGAAGAACATTGAGCAGTATCAGCAGCAGGAAGACGATCAGCCAAACAACGGATCGCGCAGCCGCGCTCAGCCTTGTCAGCAGGCGCAGGCACAAGGCGACGCACGCGGTCAGAATAGTTCCTTCCCAAATTGCGGAGAGCAACCCGCTTGCGGGTTTCGCGGACACCAATAAAATCCCATGAAGGAGCAGGTCCATTTACAGCTCCTCCTTTGTATCGTCCGGCAAACTCGCAATTGCTTCTTTCAGACGCTTCAACTCTTCGGGGCGAATTACATCGTCACCCAGCAGAGAAAGCAACAGCCGCTCTCGTGAGTTGCCGAAGAACCGTTGCAGTACATGGCGAACCTCTGACCAGCCGGCTTCCTGCTCCCCAACGCAGGAGCTGTACAAAAAAGCCCTGCCCTCTTGCCGGTGGCGAACGTAGCCCTTTGTCTCGAGAATGCGGATGGTTGTGAGCACGGACGTATAAGCCAGCTCCGATTCGGCTGAGGTAGCGGTCACCATCTCGGCAACCGTAGATTCCCCTCTGTCCCATAGGACTTTCATGAGTCGGAGCTCGGCTTCTGTCAGCGTGATGGACTTCTTGGGAGGCATAATCCGTCCGTCGATCTTCCTGGCAATAAGACGCTCAACTAATCATTTAGTTATCAGCGGATTTTTAGGGTCGATAATGGACGCTTTTTCCGGTTCAGGCATCATTTCCGCGAATTAGCGGGTTTGGTGCGGATTTCGGCCGAACTGATGCATTTCTCCTCAGTTATCCACAGGATGATGCCTCTGGCGAAAACGAATCTAATTAGACACCATTTATTCACTCATTTTTTTTGCTGGTGGGGATTCTCGACTGCTTATCCACGCAAACTGTTGGCATAATTCAAACAAGAGCGGTTTCTCGCAAACTATTCCATGTGGAACTCTTTCGGGTCCAGCGATTCCGAGCCTGAGAGATTGCCCGGCCGCTCGCGGGGCATTGAAGAGTGACCAGCTATAGCCGTCAGGACGTGTTGCGCATCCTGCAAATCAGCTCCCGCCAGTTGCAGGGCTGGGAGCGAGCCGGCATCATTTCCCCACTGCAAAGCTACACATTCCAGGACCTTGGCCAGTTGAGAATCCTTCGCGCGCTGCGCGAGGAAGCCGTCTCCGTGGCGTCGATCCGTCATTCGATTGTCGCCATGAAAGCGGTGGCGGGCATGGCGAATCCTCTGCTGGAGGCAAGCGTGGTGCGGACCGGAACGCGGCTGGCTTTCCGGCACGATGGGGCGATGGTGGATCCCATCCGCCGGCAGTTGCTCTTCGACTTCGAGCGGCTGGAACAGGGCCGCGGACCGTCAGTCAGCTCTGAACCGTTGCTGCTCAAGCCCTTCGCGGAGAACCGGCAGCAGGGCGTGCAGGAGCTGTTTCTGACGGCGGTGAAGGCCGAGGAAGCCGGCGAAAAGGCCCGCGCCATCAAGCTATACCAGGAGATGATGGAGCTTGACCCGACGTTCGCGCCCGCATGGATCAACCTGGGAACAATTCACTTTCATCTGCGCGAATTTGACTTTGCCGAACGGCTCTACCGCAGGGCGACAGAGATTGACCCCAGCTACGTACTGGCGTTTTTCGATCTGGGCAACGTGCTGGACGAGTTGCAGCGGTTCTGCGAGTCGATTACCGCGTACCAGCGCGCGGTTGCGCTGGCTCCCGGCTATGCTGACGCACATTACAATCTGGCACTTGCCCATGAGCGACGGGGAGAGGCGCGCGCTGCGCTGCGCCATTGGCAGGCTTATGCGCGGCTGGACAAAGGCGGTCCGTGGGCCGACCACGCGAGAGGGCAGATTCGCAAGCTGCTGGACCGCGAAAAGCTGGGCATCGCATGGCGCGCGCAAAGCTTCATTCCGCCGCGCAAAGGGACAGCGGCACTCGAACTGGTAAGCGACGAGAGCCAGGCCAGTTAGCAGCGCTTTCGCTGATTTCCGGTCCCTTCCCCTTCAAAGAGCCCCCAAAAAGAGGCGAAAACCGGATTTTTCCGGTGATTTTCAGGGGCCAAATCTCACCATGCGGGAGAATTTGGGGTCGAAAAGATTTCCACAGACATTGATTCCAAACGGGTTAGAAATAATCTGCAAGGTTTTGAGGGGAATTTATACCCCCCAGGGGTATAGGGGAGGGGGTACCTTCAGGGGTACGGACCGTGCGGATACCTGACAGATTCGTGAGGGGTCAGGGATCCGGGGTCAGGGGCCAGAAGAGCTCCGTTTTCCCAATTGCTTCCATTGTGCGCCGATGGAGGGAAATCCTCTGCAAGAGGCACGATGGCCCTTCCTTCCGGAAGGGCCATCGTGCCGGGATAGGCTGAACAAGCTGGACAAATTGGACAAAGCGAACGAACTAAACAAGCTAATTCACGGTCACCGTGAACGTGGTCGTCGGGGCCGGAGTAACTGTGGGATTTCCGGTTCCCGTTACCGTGAAGGTGTACGTGCCGGCCGACGTTCCGGGGTTGGTCGGACCGGTCGTGGTGCTGCCGTTGCCACAAGCGGCCAGGCTGCCCAGCGCCGCCATCAACACCAGAATCCCTAGCATCGACCTCCAACTGCGCCGCCGAGCGGGAATCCCCAGGAAGAGCAGCATGGCCAACAGCGCGCCGCTGCCAGCGCCGAATAAGCCACGGCTCTTGCCGGGCAGCTTCGGGTAGAGCAGCGCAGCGCTTGCCGCCGTCGTGCTCACCGTGGCGATCGCCGTTCCCGTCCCGGTCGGCACGCCGGAAGTCAGCGTTACCGGCGACCCACTGGTGACTGAACAGGTGGGCAAATCCGTCCCGCTGGTTGGAGACGTCAGCACGCAGGTCAGCGTAACCGTTCCCGTATAAAAGGTGCTCGAACTCACCGTAACGGTCGAAGTCGCGGTTCCTCCCGGTGCGATGGCCGCCGGTGTCGTCGCCGCCAGCGCGAAGATAGAGGTTGTCACCGTCACGGAAGCCGTTCCCACGCCTGGGGCGTAAACCGGGTCTCCGCTGTAGTTCGCGGTCAGCGTGTCGGTGCCCACGTTCAGGCTGTTGGCCGGAATGGTGATGACGCAACTGGCGGCTGTGCAACCGCCTGCTCCAAGCGTCTGCGCTCCGGAGTTATAACTGCCGCTGCTCAATGTCACCGTCCCAGTAGGCGTCACTCCGGAGCCGGTCACCGCGACCGTCACGCTCAGGGTTTGGCTTGAATCCAAAGTGGTAGAGGCTGGAGTCACGGTCACGGTTGGGGTGAGTACAGCCACATACGTTACCGTCACAGTCGTCGTACCGGTTTCTCCCGCATCGTAGGTCGAGTTCCCGCTATAGGTCACCGTGAGCAGGTCGCTTCCGGCGCTCAGGGAGTTATACGGAACGGTAATGGAGTAGCTGCCGCTTACAAGCGCCGTTGCCGCCGAGGTGTAGCCGCCGCCTGTCAGCGTCACGGTTCCCGTCGGCGTCGTGCTGCCAGTGCAGGTTCCTGTGCAGGCCACCGCGCCCGTCACCGTCACAGTCTGGTTGGAGTTGATGGTCGTTGCCGAGGGAACGGCGGTCACGGCAGCAGTCAATCCGGTCACCGTGAGCGTTTTGTAGCTCGCCGTCGCCGTGGCATAGGTCGAGCTGCCGCTATAGTTCGCCGTCAGCGTATCGCTGATTCCTATAGCCAGGTCGTCCGCCGGAACATTGGTGAAGGTGTAACTGCCGCTCGATAGTGCCTGCGCTCCGGAGTTATAGGAGCCCCCGGTCAGGGTTACCGTTCCCGTCGGTGTTCCGTCCGAGCCGGTCACCGTAACATCCACAGTAAGGCTCCCGGTGGTGACAACCGGATTGGGCGTGACGGAGGTAAAGGCCACGGTCGCCGTGTCCGAACCGGTGGTCGAAGTCCAGTTGTTTATCAGTTGCGTAGCATCCACGCTGCCCAGACCGGTTGCCAGGTCGTAGCCTGTGGTCGTGTTATAGCCGCTCTCAAAGTAGTACCCTGCCGCGTCCTCGACGCAATCCAGAGAGGTGCTTTCGCAGGCAACGGAGTTATTGCCCACCGTTATATCGTGGAACGCAGTGGGGGCAGTGCCATAGAGCGAGTAAAGTATTTGGGCGGGTAGCCCGAGCTTGCCGCCGGTCTTCTGCTCCACCAGCGCAAGGATTCCGGCAAAGGTGGGCGCGGATGTGGAGGTGCCGCCATAGGCGTCAAAATAGCCTCCTGTGATATTCGAGCAATCCAGCGTTTCGTTCGCGTAAGGCGAAAAGGCCGCTTCGCCTGTCGAGTCGTCACAGATCAGCCATACCGCGTCATCGTAGCCGTTACCCGCCATCAACGAAACATCGGGCAGATCGCGCTTCCCGTCCGACGGCACACCCGTGGCGCTCTGCCACGAGGGCTTGGTGTAGATGGAGCTCGCGCCGCCGGCTCCGGCCACGATATTTGCATAGCTGGAGCACGAGACGGAGCCGCAGTCGCCGGAGAGGGAGGTCGCGGTCCAGGGTACGTTCGCGCTGATCGTGGTGTCGTAAAACGATGAGTCATTCCAGGTCGACTCCGGAATGTAGCCCAGAGCCGTCCGGTAATAGCTCGGCGAGCCGGCCAGGCCGATGCCGTTCGATGTGTTCACAAGGCTCTCGAACACTGCATTCGAGGTGTACAGAGTATAGAAATCAGTGCCGCCCACCGCGATGTTATACGGCGTCGAGGCAAAACCGCTTACTTGCAAGCCGCCGGTGGCCTCCGTAACGGTCTTGTTCCTGTCGTTGGTGGTCTCGTCGCATCCGGCAGAACCGCTGTCGCCGGTGGAAACCACTACCGCGACACCCGCCGCTGCCGCCTCTGACCACCATTGGTTGAACTGCGCGTTGTCGCCGCTGCCGGTGCCCATGTCGGCCTCGCAATTGCCGAAGCTCAGGCTGAAGATGTCCACAGGAGTACCGGATTCAATGGCCGCCTCGATGCCTGTGTAGAGGTCCGTAGAGGCAAAGTAGTAAATCGTCGCTCCCGGAGCCATGCCACCCGAGAGTTCGGTATCGATATACGCTTCAACGGCATCGCTCGCGTGGTAGCCGGAACCTGGGGTGCTGGAGCATGAGGTGGAGCTGGTGCAGTAGTTGAGGATGGGAGGGTTTGCTGCATAGGCGGTTCCGAGAAATGTGTCGCGGTAGCCCTCCACGATGCTGGCGCTGATGATTGCGTCGCCGCCAACTGCGATATTCACACCCGCGCCGGTATAACTTGTTCCCCCGGCGAAGTTGGCGTTAAAGGAGTTCGGCGTGTCATAGATGGTCGCCGCATCCCCAGGTACGAGATAGAGTACGTAGGGATTACTGCTTGTCCCCGCTCCGCCGGTAAGGCCGGTCCTTGGCCCGTTGGCCGGAATCGAGTTAGCTGGCTCCAGCCGCCTGGTCTGAGCGTTGATATGCCCTGGGCTTCCACGCTGAAACTGCGGCTTTGGCCGGATGGTGTTCAGGTGCGCGACACCCATGACCACACCGGCCAGCGCGGAGGGAATCTGGGGGTCGGTGGTATTGGAGTAGAACTGGGCATCGGCGGTCTGATAGGAGTGAATCGAGGCATGGAAGGCCGCTTCGACCTGGCTGACTGAGCCGCTGAAGGCGATATTGGTGCGGCCGAGAGAGACCGTCTCGACCGTGAATCCGTGGGATTGGAGCCAGGCGACGAGCGCGGCAATGTCAGAATCCGCCGGACCGTAGAGCGCGCCGAACTGCTGTGGAGTTAGCCACTTGTGGTAGTTTGGCGAGGACTTGTCCTGCAACTGGACGAGATAGCCGTCAAGCGCCGCCTGTTGCTCGCTGGAGCGCGAGAGCACCAAGCGTATGTGGGTCAGTTGCGTGGCGGCGTCGGCCTCGCCCTGGTCGAACTCCGCCCGCGCCATACGCGGCACATTGCCCTTCAGCGTCGTCCGTGACGACTCATCCACATCCGTGGTAATCCGCGGTGCAGCCGTGGAACTCTGAGCCAGAAGCCCTGCGGAGCAGAGCAATGCGCCGGCCAAAACCAAGAGGGAGGACGCCTTCAAAGAGCGCATAGTGGTTTTCCTGGACCCTTCCTTCGGAGTAACCTCCGAAAATGCAAGAAGTTGCGATTGCACTTGAATCTTACCGTCAAAAGAAACCGTGCGCCACGCTCCATCCCTGGCTTGGATGCGAGAGCCTTGACCGTCAATTATTCAGCTTCGAGAGGGAGCATAATGTTCCTTTTCGCTCAAAGCGCGCGCAATCTTTTTCAGATGGGGAAAATTCCGGCCCCAATCCCAGTTTGCATACAGCGCCACTGCATAGTCAAACCCGGAACCAGGCTAGAAAAACAAGGACATACCGCCAATGCGCCGTGCGCAAACGCGCCAGCCCAAGGCGTCTATTTAGACGCAATTCGACAAGCAAAGTTGACTCTGGGGGAAAGATGGCGCGCCGGTTTGAGCGGACTTCCGCTCCCGGGGCTAAAGCCCGCGATGATTGTGCAGGGCTTATGCGGGGGTTGAAACCCCCGCCTCCCTCCGGACTGAATTCTTCGGCAGCTTTCCCGGAAAACGCGGCTCAGGGGCTGAAGCCCTATTCATTTTGCTGGCTTTACGGCACGACTGAAGTCGTGCCCTGACACACGACCGTTCCCTTCAAACAGGACCGTTTCCTTCAAACAGGACCGTTTCCTTCAAACTGACCGATTGCCGACCGGTTCGGTCACGGATCGCAGGCCGCCTGTTTTGATACACTTCAAGGCCGGAGGTAGTTTTTCGTGGCCCTCGCATCTCCCCCCCTCGCACTCACACAACTTTCTGAAGAAGAAAGCCTTTTTTATACAACCGTCCGGCAGTTTGCCGAGGAGACAATTGCTCCGCTTGTGCGCACGATGGATGAGGAGCAGCACCTGGCCGCGGGGCTGGTGGAGCGGCTCTTCGAGCTGGGACTGATGGGCATTGAGATTCCCGTCGAGATGGGCGGCGCGGGCGGCAGCTTTTTCGATTCGGTGCTGGCTATTGAAGCGCTATCGACGGTGGACCCCGGCGTGGCGCTGGTGGTGGACGTGCACAATACGCTGTGCGTGAACGCGCTGCTGAGGTGGGCGACGGAAGGGCAGAAGAAGCATTGGCTGCCGAAGATGGCATCGGGCACGGTGGGGGCATACGCCCTGAGCGAGGCTGGTGCGGGTTCGGACGCTTTTGCGCTGCAGACTCGCGCGGTGGCGGTGGAAGGCGGTTACAGGCTGGACGGACGCAAGCTGTGGATCAGCAGCGCGCGCGAGGCCGGGGTGTTCATCGTCTTTGCGACGCTTGATCCGGCGGCGGGCTATCGCGGCATTACGGCGTTTCTGGTGGAGAAGGGCACGTCGGGATTCACGGTGGGCCGCAAGGAAGACAAGCTGGGAATCCGAGCCTCGAGTACTTGTGAGCTGATTCTGGACAGCTGCGTGGTTCCGGCGGCAAACGTGCTGGGCGAACCGGGCAAGGGCTACAAGATCGCCATTGAGACGCTGAATGAGGGGCGCATCGGGATTGGCGCGCAGATGCTGGGGCTGGCCGAAGGCGCATGGGGCCACGCAGCGCGTTATGCCAAGGAGCGGCGCCAGTTCGGCAAGCCGATCGCGGAGTTTCAGGCTGTGCAGTTTACGCTGGCCGAGATGGCAACCGAGATTGAGGCGGCCAAACTGATGGTCTACAACACGGCACGGCTGAAAGACGCCGGGAAGCCGTTCACGCGCGAGGCGGCGATGACCAAGTATTTTGTCTCGCAAGTGGCCGAGCGGGTGGCCAGCCAGTGCGTGGAGGTCTTCGGCGGCAGCGGCTTTGTGCGGGACTTCCCGGCGGAAAAATATTACCGCGACGCCAAGATCGGCAAGATCTACGAAGGCACCTCGAATATGCAACTGGCGACGATTGCCAAGCAGGTGCTGGGGAAGTAGATTTCAGGCCGGACTCAGTTGTTGGAAGAGTCTCTCTGACGCGTGGCTTTTACGCCGGAGAGAATTCCTACGCCTATCATGATGACCGCGCCCACTACGATCCAGTGCGTTGGCATGTGGACCAGGTGCGCGGCGTAAGCCAGTCCGCCGATCATGATGGCAAATCCTGCGGCATAAATTCCGAATGACATAAGTTCTCCTTACTGTGTCGGTGGTGCGTGTTGTGTCCGGTTTTGCGAATAAATAATGCCGTGGCTCACACCAGCTTCGCCCGCCTTGCGGTTCGTGCTGCGCTGGGCGGGGGGTCGAGGAGTACAGGCCTGACTGCATTCTCTTCCGGCAGACTATCGCGCAGAACCATGTTGAGCAGCGAGGTATTAACCCGAATGCGTCCGTTGTACTCCACGTAGCCGAGCTTTCTGAAGCGATTCATGAAGAAACTGACGCGAGACCGCGTGGTGCCGATCATCTCGGCAAGAGCCTCCTGGGTGACAGGTGGAATCAACGGCTGCGGCTCACCGGCCTGCCCAAATTCCGCCATCAACAAGAGTGCGCGCGCCAGGCGCCTCTCACTCGAATTGAAGAGCTGATCGACCAGATCCGCCTGGGTCCGGACACCCCTGGACAGAATGAACTTCATGAAAAAGTCGGAGAACGTTTGTTCGTGATGCAGGACGCGAACCATCTCGCCCCGATTGATCTTGAGCACCATGCATGCGGTAACCGCCGAGGCCGAGGCAGTTCGAAGCGTCTCCTCCCCCGCCATTGACTCCTCGCCGAAAAAATCTCCGGTGGCAAGCATGGTGACTGTGGCTTCCTTACCACGCTTGGAGATAACGGTAAGCTTTGCCTGGCCGTTCTGGAGATAAAACACAGAGTCGGCTGGACCTCCCTGAGAAAAGAAACTTTGCTTTGCCGCGTGGTGAATGATGCTTCTTCCTGACCCCTCGGTCGCAAGAAACTCGGCGGTATCAAAGGTCTTCTTACTTGGTCCGTTCATCGAAGCGTCCTCCTTGTGCGTGGGGTCCGGCTGCTGGTAAGCCTCATCAAGGTTGCGAACGGACGAAGATGGATTTGCCTTCCGCTTCAAAGCGGGCAACTATTCACACGCTCCTATAGGATTACGCTGCAATCGACATGAGTCTGAGCGATATAGACCAACGAATGAATTGGGCGTGGCCTGAGCATTCACTGAGAAACCAGGTTAACGGGGGAGATTTCTACGCCGTTTGCGCGCGCTGGACGGCGCGGACGCCCGCCACTCGGCGCAGGCCGAGGACCATGCGGTTCAGATGGCCCACGTCTTCGGCTTCAGCGACAAACTCGATGACAGCTTCGCCGCTTTCGTCGTGGCGGATATCGACGCCGCTGATGTTGGCGTTGTCGTCGGAGATGACGGCGATCAACTCCTTGAGGATGCCGGCGCGGTCGTCGCAAAAGACGGTGATTTTGACCGGGTAGCGCTGCTTGCGGCCTGAGGCATCGCCCACGCGAGACCACTCGACGGCAATGCGGCGGTCGCTCTCGTAGAGCAGATTTTGCACGTTGGGACAGCCGCGCGCGTGAACGGCCACGCCCTTGCCGCGCGTGACATAGCCGACGATCTCTTCGCCGCGAATGGGGTTGCAACATCGCGCGCGATAGACGAGCAGATCGTTCTGGCCCTCGACCTGAAGCGAATCAGAGCCGGTGAGATGCAGCTTGCGCACCGCATCGGACATGGCCGCTGCGCCGGATTTGACCTCCGGCACGGCCTCGGTTTCAGGCTGATTGACGGCGCTGGGCGCCAGCTTGCTGAGCACATTGCGTGCGGTGTGCTTGCCCTGGCCGAGTGCGGCCAGCAGATCAACGGCGGTGGCCACGCCATATTCGTTAGCGATGCGGCCCAGATCCTGGTCGCCTACCTGGGCAAGCGGCACCTTGTATTTGCGCGCCTCGCGCTCCAGCAGCTTGCGCCCGATTTCGACGGCGCGGCGGCGATGGTCTTCGTTGAGCCAGTGCTTGATTTTGTTGCGGGCGCGGGGACTTTTGACGAAGGTCAGCCAGTCGCGGCTCGGATTGTGGTCCTTCTGGGTGACAATCTCGACAATGTCGCCGGTACGCAGTTTGGTACGCAGAGGAGCCATGCGGCCATTGACTTTGGCGCCGACGCAGGTGTGGCCCACCTCGGTGTGAATGGTGTAAGCGAAATCGACCGGCGTGCCGTCAGCCGGAATCACCACGACCTTCCCCTTGGGCGTGAAGGTGTATACCTCGTCGGGATAGAGGTCCATCTTCAGGCTGGAGAGAAATTCGTTGGGGTCGGTCATCTCCTTTTGCCAGTCGACCAGCTGGCGAATCCAATTGAGCCGCTCCTCGTCGCGCGCTGTGACCGCGCCTCCGCCTGCCTTGTACTTCCAGTGAGCAGCGATGCCTTCTTCGGCGATGCGGTGCATCTCTTCGGTGCGAATTTGCACCTCGAACTGATGGCCGGTGGGACTCATCACCGTGGTGTGCAACGACTGATAGCGGTTGGCGCGCGGCATGGCGATGAAGTCTTTGATGCGGCCGGGCACAGGGCGCCAGAGAGTGTGAATGAGGCCGAAGACGGCGTAGCAGGCGGCCACATCTTGCGTAATAACGCGGACGGCCAGCAGATCATAGACCTGATCGAAGGAAACTTTGGAGCGCTGCTGCTTTTGAAAAATGGAGTAAATGCGTTTGATGCGCCACTCAACCCTGGCCTCGATGCCATTTTCGCGCAACTGCTCGTTGAGCGTGTCTTCCACGCCGCGCAAAAACTGCTCGCCCTCCACGCGCCGCGATTCAACGGCGGCAGCTACCTGCTCGTAGCTAATCGGATCGGTGTAGCGGAAGGCCAGGTCTTCCAATTCTCCGCGCACCTTGCCCATGCCCAGCCTGTGAGCCAGAGGCGCATAGATGTCGAGCGTCTCGCGGGCGATGGATTCCTGGCGAGCGGGCTTCAAGTGCTCGAGCGTACGCATATTGTGCAACCGGTCCGCCAACTTGATCAACACCACGCGCACATCCGAGACCATGGCCAGCAGCATCTTGCGCACGTTCTCTGCCTGGCGGTCTTCGCGATTGGCAAACTCGATTTTGTCGATATTGGTGACGCCCTCGACAATGTGGGCCACCTGGTCGCCGAAGCGGGCGGCGATCTCCTCATTGGTGGCGGGCGTGTCTTCCACTGAATCGTGCAACAGGCCGGCGGCGATGGAGGTCGAGTCCATCTTCATCTCAGCCAGCACTTCGGCAACTTCGAGCGGGTGAATAATGTATGGCTCGCCCGAGGCGCGCATCTGCCCGCGATGATGCTGGGCGCTGAACTCCCACGCCTTGCGTATCAGAGCTATGTCATCGGTGGGCCGGTTGGCGTGGACCTGCGAGCAGTGTCTCCAAACGCTTGTCAATGGCCTGTTGGTCAACCTCGCGCACCGCAGCTTTCGTCTTTCCCGCAGCAACCGGGGTCACGCCAGGACCCTCTGCCGGAACGGGTTGCGGGACAGTCGCCATGCTTTATTATAGGCCGCTTGAGTTCGGCGGGGATAAACGGGCAGTTTCGAAGACGGCGCCGGCGCTCGTGAAGGGTTCGAACCTTGTTAAGATGAACCATACCAAGGAGCCCATGACCAAGCCACGCTCACCCCGACCTGTTGCAGCTCAAAAGACATCCAAAGCCGCTCCCGGCGCCAAGATCAGCCGACGCGCCGCTGACCGGCTTCGCGCGGGCCATTTGTGGGTTTACGCCTCCGACATCGAGTCTGTTGAGCTGCCGGCGGGCGACCTTCCCGCGCTGCTGCCGGTGGCAGACAGCCGCGGATTGTTGTTGGGTACCGCGCTTTATAGCCCCACATCGCAAATTGCATTGCGGCTCATTTCGCGCGAAGCGGTCGGCGAGGCCGCGTGGCTTCAGTTGCTTGAATCCCGGTTGCGCACGGCGATTGCGCGGCGTCGTCCATTGCTCGACGAGCGGACCAACGCCTGCCGGCTCTGCTTCAGCGAGGCCGACGAGCTGCCCGGATTGATCGCGGACAAGTACGGTGACCTGGTGATTTTGCAGTTGCTGGCCAAAGGGCTGGACTCCGGCGCAGTGCGCGAAAGCTGCGTGCGCGTACTGCGCGAGGAGTTGACCCCGGCGGCGATTCTCGAACGTCCCGACCCGAGAGTGCGCGAATTGGAGGGGCTGGCCGCGCCGAATCCGGCTCCGCTGTTTGTCGCTGACGAGGCGGCATGGCGAGCTGCGGATGGAATTTCTTCCGGGGCTAAAGCCCGCGTCGATTCTGTTGGCGATTTGCGGGGGTTGAAACCCCCGCCTCCCTCCGGATCGGACTCTTCCGCAGCTAATCAAATTGCGAGCACGCAATTCCGGCTGAATGGTCTGGCCTTTGAATTCGATGCCAATTCAGGGCAGAAGACGGGCGCATTCCTTGACCAGCGGGCCAACTATGCGGCCGCAGCCGAGTGGGCGCACAAGCTGGGCGTGGCAAATCGCGAAGGAGGCGGACGGGCTCTGGACGTTTGCTGTTACCAGGGCGGCTTTGCACTGCACCTGGCGCAGGTCTGCGCTCAGGTTACGGGGATTGACGCTTCCCACGCCTCGCTCGAAGTGGCGGAGAAAAACTTTGAGGCCAACCGCTCCAGCCTCACAGCACAGGTTGAATGGGTAGAAGGCGACGCCTTTGAAATTCTGCGCGGCTGGTCAGATGCTGGCGAAAAATTCGACGCAATCGTGCTCGATCCGCCCGCGTTCGCCAAGAGCGTGCGCGCCGTCGAAGGCGCATTGCGCGGCTACAAGGAACTGAATCTGCGGGCGCTCAAGATGCTAAGCACCGGCGGACTGCTGGTTACTTGTTCCTGTTCGCATCATGTGAGCTGGGCTGACCTTGAAGGCAGCGTGGCCTCGGCCGCAGCCGATGCGCACAGGCGCGTGCGGCTGCTGGAGCGGCGTGGCGCCGCTCCCGATCATCCCGTCGTCTTGAACTTGCCGGAGACTGAGTACCTGAAGTGCCTGGTGCTGGAAGTGGAGTAAATGGATTGGTCTCTTCCAAGCCTTCCCTCAGGGGTAAAGCCCGCGATTTTACTTGCTCTCTAGCGGCACGGCTGAAGCCGTGCCCTTTCAAAGCAATGGCTTGGTCTCGTTGCTTAAGCCGCGACCTTTCAATAAGCAGGTTATGAAACAGCTCTTGGTCAAGACTTTGCGAATCTGAATTCAGATCGCCACACCGCACCCTGAGCAGAACCGCGCACCGTGCGGGAAGGCCTGCCCACAGCGCCCGCAGGCCACCGGCGTTCCCGGTTGCGGAGCCGCCGGCACATTGACCGTGACATTGATTGGATAGCCCCAGTTCGGTATCGAGATGCCCAGCATGGCCGCAATTCCCGCCGCCTGGATGGCGTTGAACTCCCGAACACGGCCCGGCATGAAGAAGCATTCGATAAAGCCGAGAATCCACGGGAACGGCGTCCAGAAGAACAGAAGATAAAGGACTCCCAGCCCCGTCCGCCGCAAATAGAAGTGGTGAATGCCGAAGCCTCCTAGAAACAGCGCCAGCAGAATGCCCACAACTTCGTCGCGGCGCACCGCTTCATACTGCTGGTAAAAGATTGCCTGCGCATTGGGATACACTTGAGTGCTCATGCCGGTTCTCCTTGCTCTGAGCCAATATACGCATGCCAGCCGTCCGGGGTTCCGTGAGGCAAGAGATTCCCTATGCACCAACCGTCCAAGCTATTGCATCCAATCCGTCATGGAACCGCTAAACGCATCCGCCAGCGGCACATTTCTCATTGGCGGCGACTTGCCCGTACACCGTCTCGGCTATGGAACCATGCGCTTGGTGGGCGAAGGCGCGTGGGGCGAGCCAGCCGATGCTGCCGAGGCTCACCGCGTTCTACGCCGCGCGGTTGAGTTGGGCGTGACCTTGATCGACACTGCTGACGCTTACGGCCCGGAGATTGCCGAGCGGCTGATTGCCGAGGCGCTGTACCCTTATGCGCCCGGCGTGGTCATCGCCACCAAAGGCGGAAACACCCGCCCGGGGCCGGCCCGCGCCGAACCGGTGGGCCGCGCCGGCTATTTGATTCAATGTGTGGAGATGAGCCTGCGCCGGCTGAAGCTGGAACGGATAGACCTCTATCAATTGCACAGAATTGACCCGCGCACGCCGCTCGAAGAGAGCCTGGGCGCACTGAAGAAGATGCAGGAGCAAGGCAAGATTCGCCACATCGGATTGAGCGAGGTAACTCTGGTGGAGATCGAAGAGGCGCAGAAAATCGTCAGGATTACAACTGTCCAGAATCGATACAGTCTGGCTGACCGGCGGCATGAGGAGGCGCTCAATTATTGCGAGCAACATGGAATCGGCTTCCTGCCCTGGTATCCGATCAATGCAGGAAAGCTGATGAAGGCGGACAATCCTTCGGCGTCCGCGCTTGCCCAAATGGCGGTCCTCCACGCGGCCTCTGTCGCGCAGCTTTCGCTCGCCTGGCTGCTCCAGCGTTCGCTGGTGATGCTGCCCATTCCCGGCACGTCCAAAGTCGCGCATCTGGAAGAGAATGTGGCCGCCGCCGGACTGAAGCGGCGCAAAGAAGATTGGGCCGAGATTGAAGCTGCCGCAAAGAGCTAGGGCTGGCCTGATTAAGTCCATCCCGTCTCACAAACATTCCCTCAGGGGCTAAAGCCCGTGTTGATTCTGCGGCCTGTCCAGCCGGGCACTTGCTTTACATTTCAGACCGGGCAGATGGTTTACACATTGGTCCGATTTTTGGGGTTGTTTATGATTCATCTGCCCGCCGTAGTAGTGCCTGTGGGAAGGTGGG
>Ga0187851_10000099_pt1 | contig 84246 bp, 65 predicted proteins | sample June2016WEW_6_10_FD_132997 | JGI IMG/M metagenome (GOLD analysis project Ga0187851, IMG submission 132997) | Peatland microbial communities from SPRUCE experiment site at the Marcell Experimental Forest, Minnesota, USA - June2016WEW_6_10 | ecosystem: Environmental > Terrestrial > Soil >... | reverse complement strand
GCCTCTGGGTTTGATTCAGCTTTGGATACCATTTTAACCTCCTGCATTAGGGCTAAAAATATCCAAAACCATCTCTTATTTCACGCTGCTAATCTGTCCACTTTCAGCTGACGTCACACACTTAAGTCCTTTTTACAGCAATAATCGAGTAAAAACGCATTTCTTATCAAGGTCTTCCCTAAAAAAACTCAATATCTTCCGCTTTTTTGAGAAGTTTGATGTTTGATTATGCTTCCAAATTGAGTCGAGGGACTTAAGTATATAATTCCCTTTTATATCTAGTATGGCTATGTATGAAGTGGAAAGAAAAAAATAAAATGTAGTTGGTAAAAGGAATACTATTTACCCTTCGATAATTTAGAAAACCCTCGTGTCTTTAAATGAAGTAGTATTTCAGAAATATAATAAAGGCAAGAATACACAACAATTCTGCAAGATTTCGCTATTCCTGGTGTGGGATGCCCTTGCCCCGCACACTTCGGCGGTAGGCTGCTACCCGCGTACCACACAGCATCGACCACATGAGATCTTATTGATAAACGACGAGGAATGGATGATAGTACGATTGAATCATTTAGTCTTGAAATGAAAAGGCCATTTAATATTAACAAATTTTAAGAAAAAACCAAATCTATCGAATAGTGGCGCATTTTTTTTGATAACGGCATTGCTTTCGTTGCACGTCTTATCACCCCCTGCCAAGGTGCACGCAGAACCATTATATTGCTTCCGCTTCTCTCTTTTCTGCTCTTCCCACCATGCCCTGAAGGCGGCGCCGTATTTTCCAATCCACTCCTCATAAATTTCATTGATCGAACGGTCACGAAGCGGGTCATGGCCTATTTGCTCTCCCATAAACCACTTGAATCTTTCCATTTCAGAGATCTGCGCCTTATTACATTCCTGAAGGTCGCTATGCTCTGATACTTCCATAGAAGAATTCTGTTCCACATCAGCCTCCCGTCATGTAAAACCCTACGAATTCAAGCTTGTTACATAACATAATAACATAAAAACGTTCAAACTCTCTATGGCACGATTCTAACCGCTCCCTCGTCGGCCGACGCCGCGAAGATCGCATAGGCTCTGAGCGATTCGGAGATCGTGCGATTGCGCGCCGGTGTGAATGCCGCGCTCCCCCTGGACTCCTCAGCCGCTCTCCGCGCGATCAAATCGCTTTCGGAGAGCCTCACGCTTATGGCGCGGTTGGGGATGTCGATTTCGATCGTGTCGCCGTTCCGCAGAAGCCCGATTTCTCCGCCCGAGGCCGCTTCGGGCGAAACGTGACCGATGCAGAGACCCGAGGTGCCGCCGGAGAAACGGCCGTCAGTGATAAGCGCACACTCTTTGTCAAGCCGTCGCGACTTGAGGTAGGCGGTCGGGTAGAGCATTTCCTGCATCCCAGGCCCCCCGCGGGGACCCTCGTAACGGATCACCACCACATCGCCCGCCTGTACCTCGTTCAGGATCCCCTCTGCGGCGTTATCCTGCGAATCGTACACCCGGGCCGTACCGGTGAATTTGAAGATCGATTCGCTGACCCCGGCCGTTTTGACGATGCAGCCCTTTCGTGCGATGTTGCCGAAAAGCACCGCCAGACCGCCTTCCCTCGTATAGCAGTGAGAAAAGTCGCGGATGCAACCGGTCTTGCGGTCGAGATCGAACGACGGATAGTAAACTTCCTGCGACCCAAGAACGAGGTTGCCGACAACGCCGCCGGGAGCGCTTTTGTAGAGTTGCTCCGCTTCGGGCAGCAGTTTCGAGCTCATGAGGTCATACCCGTCAAGGACCATTTTGAGGCCCGGCGCATCGACACGGCGAACCGAGGCATCGACGAGACCGTTGCGTTCCAGTTCGCCCAAAAGCGCTATGACGCCGCCGGCGCGATGGACGTCTTCGAGATGATAGTCAGAGCTCGGGGCCACTTTGCAAAGCACCGGCACCTTGCGAGACAGGGAATCGATATCCTTCATCGTGAAATCCACTCCGGCCGATCGCGCGATCGCGAGCAGATGCAGCACCGTATTCGTGGAGCCTCCCATGGCGATATCGAGCGTCATGGCATTCAGGAATGCCTTCCGCGTTGCAATCGATCGCGGCAGAACCGATTGGTCTTCCCTATCGTAAAAGGCTGCCGACAGCGCCACGATTCGTTTCGCCGCCTGCTCAAAGAGTCGCAACCGCTGCTTATGGGTCGCCATGACGGTGCCGTTGCCAGGCAACGCCATGCCAAGCGCCTCGGTGAGACAGTTCATGGAATTGGCGGTAAACATGCCGGAACAGCAGCCGCAGGTCGGGCATGCCGCACGTTCGACCGCAGCGACCTCATTGTCGGAGATGTTTTTATCGGCCGCCATGACCATGGCGTCGATAAGATCGTACTTGCGCCCGTTCCCGATTCCCGCCTCCATGGGACCGCCGGACACGAAAATAGCCGGGATATTGAGTCGCATGGCCGCCATGAGCATTCCCGGCGTAATCTTGTCGCAATTGGAGATGCAGACCATGGCATCGGCCTGATGCGCGTTGCACATGTATTCGACGCTGTCCGCAATAAGCTCGCGGGAAGGCAACGAGTACAGCATGCCATCATGGCCCATGGCAATGCCGTCATCAATGGCAATGGTATTGAATTCCGCGGCAAAGCACCCCAGCTCTTCGATGAGCCGTTTGACATACTGGCCTATTTCGTGAAGATGCACATGGCCCGGAACGAATTGCGTGAACGAATTAACAACGGCAATTATCGGCTTCCCGAACTGCGATTCTTTCATTCCGTTGGCCCGCCACAGACTGCGGGCGCCAGCCATGCGCCGGCCCTCGGTGGTGGTCGCACTGCGAAGCTTGAACGACATGCGGTTACTCCCCTCGTGAATTTCAACAATAAAATAATATGGAAAATAGGCGATGAGCGAGGAAAGGGGCAAGAATGGGGTGAATTATATGTAAACTATCACGAGGTAGGTGAATACGCATCACCACATCCTTCGCCCGGCGCCATCTTATGGGAGGATGCAGCCTACGATAATTGCGCAGACCCCACGGGGAAAATAGACTACAGGGAATTTCCCGGCGACTCGTCGGCCACGTCGCGGGTCTCTGCTTCGTCAGAGGAAGTCGCGCCGGGCTCGTCCTGTGAGAGATCGGTACGTTCGGATTCTTCAAACTGACCGTTCAGAATAGTCGTTTCATTGTCGGCCTCGGCGGCGGGAAGCGCCTCAGAGGCTGGCAGCCGATCGCGTATCTCCTTTAATAGTTTTATGATAAGGTCATTCTGCCGCACGAGTTTTTCGCTGAAATTCACTGGATCGCGGTGAAACCGGTCAATTTTTTTATGCTGGTGCTGCCCTGTGGTGTATCCGGAATTGCCGTTTTTATTGTAGCCATAGGCGTTGTGGTTCGAATTTGAACCAAACCGGTTTTCGCCCGCATTATACCGGTTTTCATTGGAGCCATAGCGGTTATCCTGGTACTTGGAAGGGTATGGCCGGCGGCCCTGCTGGTAAGGCGTACCGCGAGGAGTATCTTCATTGTTCATCATGCCAAGGAACTCCTTTCTCTCCGAAGAGATGGTGGGGAAGAAATTCATGAAAATTCGACGATCCGTCACCGCATCCGCTGAAAAACGAAACGGGCAAGGCGTTCGACCGCACCTATGGTGGTAAAATGTTGGAATATCATCCGGAAAGTTTTCAGGGCCTGGTCACGGCTCAGTTAATCAGTTCGATTGCAACGACGAAGATAGTAGCAGCGCTTCGCGAGGTAGTGCCTGCGGCGCCCCGGCGCATCATTGAAATGCGGCCCACACCCTTCATGTGGCCATTTTTGAGTGTCCAAACGTCTATTTGAAAGGTTATTTTCAGCGCAATGAGTTCATGCACACTTTGGCTTTAATAATACTATTATCCGGTTTCCGGAGCAACTTTTTATCCCGGCAGGATCACCGACCGCGAAGGAGATTGCGGCAGACCGTCGCGTTCAGGGGGAAGGGCATTTCGCTCGAAACGGTGCGATGACACGCGCGGCAATAGCTTCAAAATTTTCATTGCCGAAAGTAATGGCGTCGCCGTTATGGGCCCTGAACCAGGTGATCTGACGTTTTGCATAGCGGCGGGTGTTCATTTTGATCCGGTCGGCTGCCGCATCAAGGGGACACTCCCCTCTTTGAACGGCAAAGAGTTCTTTGTAACCGAGGCAGTGCAGACCAGGCGAGGATTCGTCATAGCCGCGCTGCCTTAAAGCAATGAACTCCTCCCATAACCCCATACGGAGCATTCCGTCCACGCGGCGATTAATTCTTTCGTAAAGCAGCGCTCGAGGAGGCATCATAACCGCGACACTGAACTCAAGATCGGCGGGAGCGCATCCCGCTCGCCGGAGCATCGATATCCTTACGCCGGTCTGGTGGAATACCGTCAGGGCGCGAACGATCCGTTGGACATCGTTGTCATGGATCGACAACGCCGCATCAGGGTCCACAACGGCAAGTTCCCGGTGCAAAACCGCGCTTCCCTCCTCGGCAGCGCGCCGCATCAGCTGAGCGCGAAGGACGGGATCCGAATCCACCAGAGGTCCGATCCCGCGCCGCAAGCTCTCAAAATAGAGGCCCGTTCCGCCGACGAGGAGCGGCAAATGCCCTTTCCGGATGCAGGCGCGTATTGCAGCGAGCGCGTCGGCGGCAAACGCGGAAGCGGAATAGCTCTCGGACGGATCGCGAATATCGATCAAGCGGTGGGGCGTCTGCCTGCGGGCTTCAGCGGAAGGTTTCGCAGTCCCGATATTCATGAACCGATAAATCTGTCTCGAATCGCAGGAGATAATTTCACAAGGCGTGATGCCTGCCAGAATCATGGCGACCGCCGACTTGCCGGATGCGGTCGGTCCAAGGAGAACCGGTACCGTGGTACGTCCGCTATTACTTGCCATGGAGATTTATCCGTGAATATGAACTTGCGGGAGTTGGAAGTAACTGGTATTTTTATAATCTCTCATGTCGCTTTCCCGTCGCCGACCGACCTGCGTGCGCCTTCGCAAACTTCTCCCGATCATCGCGGTTCTTATCATCGGCGGCGTCGTTGCGTACTTCTTTCCTTCCGGGTACTACCGGAAAGCGGGTAACGCCCTCCTCATGCGACTTGAATCCAAGAAAACGCGGGCCGCGACAGGTTCTGCGCGTTCTCTATTGGAAAATACCATACGTGATCACCTACACCAGATCGAAGTTCCCGACTCCACCGTCGATTACCGGTTTTTCCCGGCGGATAGCGTTCTTGAAATCCATGCCGCTATTCCTATGGGTAAACCAATGGCGGTGGTCGTGCACGGTTTTTCCGGCGCCGCCGCAGGTACGCCGTACCATGTTGACGATTGTTTCTGTCCGACCGATGAACATCAGTGCACTATTCGTTTTGTCAGCTCTGTCCCCGGTCAGACGGCCGTGGTGCTGACCATTACTCATGCTTCACGATTTTTAAGCTCCGCGGCGAAAATGGCCATCGTCATCACCGGCATCACCGCCGTCGCGGGTGACATCAGGGATGGACTGCTCTCGCTGCACGCGCCATTGACAATTGCACTTTTGCCCGCACCCGCCTCGACGGTTCAGGCGAAGCGGATTGCCGCAGAACATAAAGAGGTTCTCCTGCTCCTGCCCATGGAATCGTCAACGCAAATGCGCGACGACTTCCGCAACCTTCGCCTGATGATCCACTACCCCGATGCGAAGCTACGCTCCCTCATGCATTGCTCGATGACCATGGTACCCCGATTTGCAGGGTTCAGCAATCTTGGCGGATCGCGGGCCCTTGAAGATTCTCGTGTCATGACCATAGTATTCTCGGAGATGAATAAACAGCATGCATATTTTCTTGAACGGGCGGCAACGCATAATAGCGTCGCCGCGACCCTTGCCGAACAACTGGCGATGCCCTATGCCGCCATAGATGGAATCATTGACAGCGCCGATGACTCCATTTGCCGGGGCGCTGCCCGGACCCTGTCCACGACAAAGATTCGAAGTACGCAGGTTTCGGCCGCCCGGGAATTACTGATACGCTATGCCCTGGATGCACGCAAGCGGGGAAAAATCATCATCGTGGCACAAGCCTCGGGGGGACTTCTGCGGGCACTCCGGCGTGAACTTCCTTTATTTGAACATAGCGGCATCAAACTTTCGTTTGTTTCACGGCTTTTTGACACGACCGGAGAACCCCGGTAAGACAAGGAGTTGACATTATGGCTAGTCTCGGTCTTAATATCGACCATATCGCCACTATCCGTCAGGCGCGGGGCGGCAATGAGCCCGACCCGGTTCAGGCGGCGTTTCTCGGCGAGCTTGCCGGCGCGCGAGGGATCACCGCTCATCTCCGGGAAGATCGTCGCCATATCCAAGATCGCGATATCCAGTTGCTCAAACAGGTCGTCACCACGCACCTCAATCTCGAAATGGCCTGCACCAATGAAATGGTAGCCATCGCGCTTCAACTAATGCCAGGTATGGTGACGCTCGTTCCTGAAAAACGCTCGGAGAAAACGACCGAAGGCGGGCTTGCCGTACATGAAAGGGAGGCGGAACTGGCGCCGTCAATCGCGATGCTGAGAAATCGCGGCATTCCGGTCAGCATGTTCATTGCACCGGACATTGAACAGATCAAGGCTTCAGGACGCGTCGGCGCGACCCATATCGAACTTCACACCGGGTATTATGCGAATGTTACCACCGAGGAAGCCGCCGCCGTAGAGCTGGCGACACTGAACGAAATGGCGCATATTGCCGCAGAACTCGGGCTGCGCGTGAATGCCGGTCATGGACTCAATTACCGCAACGTGAAGCCGGTCGCGCAGATCGCGCACATCGAGGAGCTGAATATCGGCCATTCCATCATCGGTCGAGCCGCCCTTGTGGGAATCGATCGGGCCGTGCGTGATATGATCGAACTTATCACTTGATAAGCAAAAGAAAATCTCTCGCCGAAACCCACGCATCACCGCAGCATTGGCCTTATCGTTAATCGATCATAAGTGTATATTTGAGGCGGTGGCTGCCTTATCGATGAGTATCGGTCTGCGCTGTCCATGAACTTTCATCTTTACGTACTTTCACCAATGGCTCTGTTGGAAAATCTCCCGCCAACGGTCGTCTTTCCATCGAGGTAACAGCAATGGCCGGACTGGTCGGAATAGTCAGCCGTATGCCGCATGAGCGCGCCAAAGCAACCCTGACGCGCATGTACGATCTCATGGCGCATCGACCGTCATTTTCTCGTGAACCACCATTCATCGATGCCGCCGTCTGCGCGGGACGTTGTCACAGCGGCATTATTAATATTGAGGCCCAGCCGAGTTCCATGAGCGGCGTTCATGTCTGGTTCACGGGTGAGATTTACAACAAAGACAAAATTCCCGGCGTATGCGGCGCAGTACCGCCCTGCGAAGCCGAGCTGGTTGGCGCCTTCCACCGGTCGGGAAATCTCGATGTACTGCTCCGGGAAGCCGACGGCATTTTTACCGGCGCCATTTATGACGCCAATATCGGAACCGTTTCGCTTTTCACCGACCGCTACGGGCTGCGCTATCTGCATTATACAAAACTTGGAGACGCATTTTCCTGGGCGGAAGAGTACAAGGCGTTTCTTGGCATCCCCGGCTTCATGGCAACGATCGATCGTTCGGCTCTTGATAATTTTCTTGATTACGGTTTCATCGCCGGGAAAGCAACGTGGTTCGAAGGGGTGACGCTCCTCGACCCGGCAACCATTCTCACCTATGACATAGCTCGCGGAACGATATCCTCCTCAACCTATTTTGACTGGCGCACCATCACCCCTCGCACGGGCAAATTTGACATAACCGAGTACGGCCTCGAATGGGGCCGCAGGCTGAGAGAAAGCGTTCGTCGAAGGACCGCCGGGAACCAATGGCCGGGTATCTTCCTGAGCGGCGGGTTGGATTCCCGTGCTATACTCGCTTCGATGCCCGATTCGCCGAAAACTCATGCCGTAACGTTCGGTGTTAGGGGCTGCGATGAAATTCGCGTTGCCTCACGGGTTGCTCGAAAGAAGGGGGCTATGCACCATGTTTTTGCATTATCCGCCCGGGAGTGGTTCTATCCAAGGTTCAAAGGCATCTGGTGGTCAGACGGCGAGCTTTGCATCGCCGACGAGCACGGTATCGAAACGATGGAGGAAATCGCGAATTTTTTCCAGGTTTCGCTCAATGGGCTTGGCGGCGCAATCCACAGCGGCTATATCTTCAAACCAGGGTTCGGCATTCCTCCTGTGCCCGAGTATCCGTTCGGGCAGGTGGGGCGGCGCTCGGCCCGACGCGGAGTTCTTCTCGAAGAACCATATATCTATGCGCGCGCTCCTCTCTATGCCAATGATCTCATACAACTGACCCTCTCGGTCCCCATGGAGTTGCGCTTGAAGGGACGCTTCTACCGCAAAGCGCTCTCGCTCTGCTTCCCTGAATTTTTTGGCTCAATCCCCTATCAAGCCACCGGCGTCCCGGTCTCGATTCCCTTTCCTTTCTATGACCTGCTCGCACTCAGGACCAGAGGCATTCGTAAAATTACCGGCATGCTCGCGGACCGCTTGCCATTTATCCGGAACACGCGGATCTATGCTGATTACGGATCATGGTTCAAACAGCCGCCGGCACGGCAATTTATACAGGAGATTTTTTCCGATAAGGAAAGCCTGCTCTATCACTACCTTAAGAGAGACGACGTTCTGGACACGTGGAGACGCCACTGCGCAGGGAACAGCCAGACCGCCCGGATTAACCGGCTCCTGACGTTCGAACTATGGTTGCGGCAGGTGTTTTCCGGCGCCTATCGGGCCGGGTTTGAATCCAACCCCTGATTTTATTTATTTTATGGTGTTTTACTGATCCTGAAAATTTCACGACTTTTCACATCTTAACAAGAATTAATAGAGGAGTATTCCATGGCACGTTCTATGGTACCGCATGACGGTAACTCTGCAGTAGCGCATGTCGCCCACGCCGTCAATGAAGTCATTGCAATCTATCCGATTACCCCTTCCTCCCCCATGGGCGAGATTTCCGACGAAAAAAGCGCTGCCGGTGAAAAAAACATATGGGGTACGATTCCTCTCATTGCCGAGCTTCAGTCCGAAGGAGGTGCATCCGGAGCGGTACACGGCGCCTTGGCCAGTGGTGCGCTCACCACTACTTTTACGGCTTCCCAGGGCCTTCTGCTCATGATTCCGAATATGTTTAAGATCGCTGGCGAGCTTACGCCGACGGTCTTTCATGTTTCGGCCCGTTCCCTCGCCTGCCAGGGACTCTCGATCTTCGGCGATCATAGTGACGTCATGGCCGTCAGGCAGACCGGTTTCTCCCTCATCGCTTCTTCATCGGTTCAGGAAGCGATGGACCTGGCGCTCATTTCGCAGGGTGCGACGCTTGCAGCGCGGCTCCCCTTTCTCCATTTTTTCGACGGTTTCCGCACCTCGCACGAGCTTCAAAAAATCGAAGAATTGACCAAAGACGATATGTCTGCAATGATCGACTCAAAGCTCGTCCATGAACACCGACAGCGCGCCATGTCTCCCGATCACCCCTCGGTCAGAGGAACGGCGCAGAACCCGGACGTCTACTTCCAGGGCCGCGAAACGGTGAACCCCTATTATGCCAAATGCTCGGCCATCGTCCAGCACTACATGGACAGATTTGCCACGATCACCGGCCGCCAGTACCATTTGTTTGACTATATTGGAGCACCGGATGCCGATAAGGTGATTATCCTCATGGGATCGGGTTGCGACACGGTGCACGAAACCGTAGAGTACCTCAACGGAAAAGGCGCGAAGCTCGGGGTCATCAAAGTCCGGCTCTACCGGCCGTTCGACGCGCATGCGCTTGTCAACAGTATGCCTGCGAGCGTCAAGAAGATCGCCGTGCTCGACCGCACCAAGGAGCCGGGAGCTCTCGGCGAACCGCTGTACGAAGACGTCCGTACCGCGATCGGCGAAGAGATGCAGAAGAAAGAAACCCATTTCACAAGTTACCCGATCATTATCGGCGGCCGTTACGGTCTGGGATCCTACGAATTTACCCCGGCAATGGTTAAGGCGGTCTACGACGAACTCGACAAACCCTCGCCGAAGAACCATTTCGTAGTCGGTATCAGCGACGACGTAAGCGGCTCTTCGCTCTCCTTTGACCGCTCATTTTCGGTCGAGCACGACGATGTCTTCCGGGCGCTCTTTTACGGGCTCGGCTCCGACGGTACGGTGAGCGCGAACAAAAATAGCATCAAGATTATCTCCGACGATACGGATAACCAGACCCAGGGGTACTTCGTTTACGATTCAAAAAAGGCCGGTACGGTTACGGTTTCGCACCTGCGCTTCGGTAAGAAGACGATCCGTCGTCCTTACCTCATCACCAAAGCAAACTTTCTCGCCTGTCACAACTTCTCCTTTATCGAGAAGTACAATATGCTCGACAATCTGCAGGACGGCGGCACCTTTCTGCTCACCTCGGAGTTTCCCGCAAACACGGTATGGTCGAAGCTGCCCGGGCGAGTGCAGAAGCAGATCATCGACAAAAAACTCAAGTTCTATATTGTCGATGCGATCGGCATCGCCCAGAATATCGGGCTCGGCCCCCGTATCAACACGATCATGCAGACCGCCTTCTTCAAAATCTCCAAAATAATCGACGAGAATCTGGCGATTGATTCGATCAAATCAGCGATCCAGAAAACCTATGGCAAAAAGGGCGACGCCATCGTGGCGAAAAATATCGCCTCCATTGAGCAGGGTCTTGCCGGCATTCAGGAAGTAACGGTGCCTGCCGTACCGACCAACCCCATAGAGCCGATTAAAGCGGTGCCGGACGACGCACCGGAGTTCGTCAAGAACGTGACCGCCGCGATCCTCCGTCAGGAGGGTGATCGTATTCCGGTTTCCAAGATACCGGCAGATGGCGTCTGGCCGTCAGGCACTACCCAATACGAGAAACGCAATATCGCGGTGACGATCCCGGTGTGGAACCCTGAAACCTGCATTCAGTGCCACCGCTGTTCGCTCATCTGCCCGCACGCCGTGATCCGACCCAAGGCGTACGATGCCGCCGTCCTCACCTACGCGCCGCCGACCTTCAAATCGACTGACGCGAAAGGCAAGGAGCTAGTTGGCCTCAAGTATACGCTCCAGATCGCACCCGAAGATTGTACCGGTTGCGGCGTGTGCGTTCAGTACTGCCCGGCACGCGAAAAGGGTGCAATCTCCATGCATCCGCAGACGCCTTTGCGCGAGACTGAAGCAAAAAACTGGGCATTTTTCCTGAGCATTCCAGATACCGCTCCGAAGTTCTTCAATCCTATCACCGTCAAGGGAAGCCAGTTCATCCGGCCTCTTTTTGAATTCAGCGGCGCCTGCGCCGGATGCGGCGAGACTCCCTATATCAAATTGCTCTCCCAGCTCTTCGGCGACCGTGCGCTCATCGCGAACGCCACGGGATGCTCGTCGATCTACGGCGGCAACCTGCCGACGACCCCCTACACCACGCGCGCCGATGGACGTGGTCCGGCATGGAATAATTCGCTCTTCGAAGACAATGCCGAAATGGCCTTCGGGATGAGACTTGCCGTTGAAAAATTTTCCGAATATGCAAACGAGCTCGCCCAAAAGGTGATCAAGAACGGAACGTGCGACGCAGAGTTGAAAACCGTTCTCGGCCAGATCGTGAACGCTGACCAGTCGAACCTCGAAGCGCTCGAAATTCAGCGCAGAAGGGTAGATCTCGCGAAAGCGGAGCTTGTCGGGTGTGCAGACGCTGCCTGCCGGGAGCTGGCGACTGTGATCGACTATCTGGTGAAGAAGTCGGTCTGGGCGGTCGGCGGCGATGGATGGGCGTACGATATCGGATACGGCGGGCTCGATCATGTGATCGCTTCCGGCAAAAACGTCAACATCCTCGTGCTCGATACCGAAGTGTATTCAAACACCGGCGGACAGGCTTCGAAATCAACGCCCATGGGCGCAGTGGCCAAGTTTGCCGCAGGCGGAAAGCCGACGGTCAAGAAGGACATGGGCATGATCGCCATGAGTTACGGCTACGTCTATGTCGCGAAGGTCGCGCTTGGCGCGAACAATGCGCAGACAGTCAAGGCGTTTATCGAAGCCGAACAGTACAACGGCCCATCGCTTCTGCTCTGCTACTCGCATTGCATTAACCAAGGATACGACATGATTAACGGCAACGATCAACAGAAGAAAGCCGTGGATTCCGGTCACTGGCCGCTCTATCGGTACAATCCCGATCTGGCGCTTCAGGGGAAGAATCCACTGCAGCTCGACTCAAAAGATCCGACCCTGCCGCTGAACGATTATATTAGCTTCGAGAATCGCTACAAAATGCTCCAAAGATCGAATCCGGAACTATCGAAGCAGCTTATCGAGCATGCTTCGAAGGTAAACTTGGAGCGGTACAAGGCGCTTAAGCAGTTGGCGGCAACGGCATCGGAGTAATAAGTTGTATTGGAATAAAAAACAGGCCACCATCTCCTCAGACGGTGGCCTGTTTTTTTAATGGTGGAGGTGAGGGGAGTTGAACCCCTGTCCGAAAGGCGATCAATATGAGCCGCTACACGCTTAGTCCGTCTATTGAGGCTCACCCTTATACACGCCGGCGAACAGGCTTGCACAGGGCCAGTAGCTGAGTTGTCATCGTTCCGACCGCCACCCTCCGGAACGACCAGCACCTTGCTTGGCTCGGGACAAAGAAGTGCGCTTCATCCTCAAGTGGCTGCCTTTAATTAGGCAGCCATTGCGAAGGAGTAATCCTCGGCAATTAAAATGTCATCGGATTATTTACGAGGCCAACCGATGATCCTCGGCATGCTGCTCAATATCTCCTGTCTCCCGTCGAAATCCGGTACACCCCCATTGTTAAAAGATGCAAGATGGATATAAAGATATATCCTTCAACCTCCAGTATCGTCAATTAATAATAATCCTCAGTCTTCCAACGACAGCTCACAAATTTTATGCCTGAAGTTTTTTCTCATGCCGTTTCCCTTGGACGATAATCCTGGTCGGCAGTTTTTATTGCTTGACCCCAAAGAGTCGGGCTTCAATGTTATATCATATATCTATGGAGGCCCTTCTCTGGAATTACAAAGCGGCGGCGTTAAAATTTTGTCTCCAAGGAAAACTGGATCGACTTCATGCCGACCACCAGGTCCGGTTTAATCTGCATCTTCTCGGAATAGTCGTGCATGTAGGCATCCACCACTGCATCGAAAATTGAATACCCATAGAAAAAAATCGAATACCACAGGAACATATTCCTATTCGAAAAGGCGGTGTAGCGAGCGCTCGCCCAATCGACGGAATAGGGAGTGTTGGCGACGATCAACGCACGGATGGAATCCGCCGAGGAATCGGGCAGAGGCGTGTTCAGCCGTTCAAAGTTGTTCTGCGCCTGTACCATCAGGCGCTGGTTGTTAAAAGCCATCATGCCGAGCGACCATTGCCCCATAATAACAAGACCCGCCTTTGACCATGCGCCATTGTAAATTTGACCGAGCCCAAGCCCAGGAATCACGGCAAGAAGAAAGGCGGTTCCCGGATTTCGTTCATGGTAGTTCTTGAAATAGTTCGAGGCATCTATCGCATCGAGCGTATTGTAAATATGCGCCCCGATCATCCAGGTAAGAAAATTATACCCGGAAAACCGGGCGCTTATCGCACTGTAGTGATCAAGGTGCGACTGCTCGACACTCTGGGCGCTATCGAACCGAGAAGTATTCCTAGAATGTAAACCTACAAGATCGTAAGCGGCAGTTTCCTCGTCTACCGCCGCACTCTGATTCCAGAAGTAAGCCATGGACCCGAATAGCGCCTCAATGCCTATAAAAAAAACCGCTTTGAAATAATGTTGCGTATAAACCTGCCCGAGCCCCGGAATAACAAGCGACGCGGTCCCGACCTTAACCGGGTCGTAGAGGCGTAGCTTTGGAACGGCAACCGTATCGCTATCGCCGCCCGGAAGCCGTCCGATCTGCAACGAGTCCACGATCTCGCTTCCTCCCTGAGCCCGGAGCGAAGTGGCTAAAAGCAGCACTGCCACGCTATGTGCAAAAAGCTTCATTCATGCCTTTAAGTAAAGGTTGAATAACTACGTTTCATACAGTACATATAAATCGATTTATCACTTAATAACCAAAAAATTGCCCTTCTGCAACCGTACCAACGCCTTATATCAAACACTGGAATGAGTCTTCAAAATTCGAATAGGCAGGGTATTTGTTTGCCGCTTAAATTAATATCACAGCGGGATTTGAAGTCAAGAATCGGTTGCCTGTTTGAATGCAGGACCTGGAAGTTTCGTGCTCCTTTTGCACTGTTTTATTTTTAGCAGGTTCACTCATGCTCCGGCGCCATCCGCTTATACGAGCGGGTTCACAAGTTATATCACTTTATGGAGGGCACACGAATCATGTCGGAAAATCAGTCGCTCGAATTCCAAACCGAAGCAAAGCAGATTCTTCAGTTGATGATCCACTCGCTTTACACCCATAAAGAGGTGTTTCTCCGAGAGTTGATTTCAAACGCTTCGGACGCGCTGGACCGCCTGCGATTTGAATCGGTGACCAATCCGCAGATTCTCGGCAGTGATGCCGAGCTCTCGATTCGGATCAAACTCGACAAGACCGCGAAAACCCTGACGATCAGCGATAACGGCGTGGGTATGACGCGTCAGGAAGTGATCGAAAACATCGGCACCATTGCCCGCAGCGGTTCAAGGGCCTTTGTCGAGAAACTCACCGGTGACCAGAAGGCCGATTCCAATCTGATCGGTCAGTTCGGCGTGGGTTTTTATTCGGCATTCATGGTCGCGTCAAGCGTGAAGCTCGTCACGAAGCGCGCGGGATCGAGCGAACCAGCGACCGTGTGGGAGTCTTCCGGCGAAACCACCTACTCCATTGCGGAGGCGGTCAAAGAAACACGCGGCACCGAGATCACGGTCTATCTGAAAGAAGACTCCGCCGAATACGCAGAAACCTGGAATGTTCGCTCTATTATTAAAAAATACTCCGATTTCATCGCCTTCCCCATTTACCTGCCGGATGAAAAGGGGAAAGAGACGGTGGTCAACCTGACCAAGCCGATCTGGAGCCGTCTCGCTTCCGAGGTCACCCAGGAACAGTATGAGGAGTTTTACCAGCAGGTGCTGGCCGGGTTCGATAAACCCCTCGACATCATGCACAACAAAGCCGAAGGGGTCATGGAGTACTCCTCGCTCCTCTTCATCCCGTCAGCCGCGCCGTTCGACCTGTTCACTCTGGAGCGCAAACACGGCATTAAACTCTACGTCAAACGGGTGTTCATCCTTGATAACTGTAAGGAGATTCTTCCCGAGTATCTGCGCTTCGTCAAGGGCGTTGTCGATTCAGAAGACCTTCCGCTCAACGTCTCGCGCGAAATCCTCCAGAAAAATCCGGTCGTTGACCGCATTCGCAAGGCGCTGACTTCGAAAATTCTCGGCAGATTGTCGGACATGGCGCAAAATGAACCGGAGCACTACAAGACTTTCTGGAAGTCGTTCGGTCAGGTGCTTAAAGAGGGCCTCCACGGCGACCCGGACAACAAGGAGAAACTGCTGGAACTGCTCCGCTTCCAATCGTCAATTGCAGGAAAAGACGAATCAGTCTCCCTCAAGACCTATGTGGGCCGCATGCGAACCGATCAGAAGGAGATCTACTATATCGCCGGCGACAGCAGGGAGATCGTGGAGAAGAGCCCGCATCTCGAAGTGTTCAGGGCCAAAAGTATCGAAGTGCTCTTTCTCCTCGACCCGATCGACGAATGGATCGTGCCAGATATTTACAATTACGACGGCAAAAAACTCAAATCCGTCACGCAGGGCGACCTCGATCTCGGCGACCTCGGCAAGGAAGAGAAACAGGTGCAGAAAAAAGCCGAGTCTACCTTCAAGAAACTCTCTGAACGCATAAAAAATGTGCTTGCCGGGGACATTAAAGAGGTGCGCATCGCTACCCGGCTCAAGGACAGCCCGGCTTGTCTTGTGTCAGAGGAGAATGCCATGGGCAGCCACATGGAAAAAATCATGAAGGCGATGGGACAGGAGGTTCCGACGCAGAAACGCATCCTCGAGATCAATCCGGAGCACCCGATCATCCTCAACCTCAACGCGCGTTACGAGAAGGATCCGAAGGATGCCGACCTTGAAGAATGGGTGCGCCTGATGTATGAGCAGGCGCTCATTGCCGAAGGCCAGATGGTGCCTGATCCCCTCGCTTATTCGAAGCGGGTGAACAGTTTGCTTTTGAAAGTGTCATCGGGCTGATCATAATAAATTCATGATCTAGGCGTTCCTATTTTACTTTTTGGGTAAAATAGGAGATTAAGGATGTATAAGGGGATTGGACAAAACTCGTCGCTCTGGATGGCCAGCAGGATACAATAACTCTCGCCATGCCTGCGTATAACTTGAAAGCAGCATTCGGTGTATGCTATCTTTATCGATGAGTTCAGGAATATGAAAGCACTATCGCTATTAATCATCTTTCTCCTTGCGGGAACCCAGCCGGCGCTTCTTGGCATGCAGACCTGTGCCAGTGGTACTATCTCAATAAGTAAGGATGCGTCTTGTCGGTGCTGTTGTTCCGGCATGCAATGCTGCTGCAAAAAAAACGTTCATAATGATCAGGAAACCGCTTCCCACGCAAAGAATGCGAATGGGAAGTGTTCGAATCCCTTCTGCTCGGCTGCCTCTGGTATGCCAGGGCAGGAGCCTTCCGGACTTGTGCAGGGAAGCACGAGTAGTTTACAGTTCTTTGCGCCGGTTGTGCCGACCTATGCTCCATGGGTCATCGGCATGGCTGATATAAATGTCGGGCATCCAACCATTTCCCTCTCACCACTGAGTACCCTTTCCAAAATATACCCGCCTCTTCGCATTTGACAAGTTCAAGGTTTGCTCCGGCGCCGTTCGCGTGATCAATCATTACTGATTACGGCATGCAAGCGGGTATGCTATGTGCTAAAATATTACATTCTATGTTTTCGGTTAATTTCCATAAAATTGAACGAATATTGTATTGATCATCAACCAATTTCATCATGGAGGTTTTGTATGACATCACCGCTGATTAGAATCGTATTTCCCATTCTTGTCGCTTCCTTCACTTTTGCGCAGGTGCCTGCACCCGCTGTCGACCAGAATCGCGACTCCCTTGCGCCGAAACATGATACTACCGTGCAGGCACCGAAGGAAATAAGCCCAAAAGCAAAACTGCCTAAGTCCGCGGCCCAGTCAACGAAGCTTGAACCGCAATCCACCTGCCCAGTATTGGGTGGTCCCATCGATAAAAATCTCTATGTCGACTATCAGGGCAAACGTATTTACGTATGCTGTACAGGGTGCATCGATGAGGTGAAGAAAAACCCTGAAAAGTACATCACGAAGCTCGAAATGGCGGGACAGTCGGTTGAAATTATCGACACGGGAAAAGTGAAGCAAGCCACGCCTTCCTCGGACAAGGCTTCCAATACGAATGGATCCGGCATGGGTTCCATGAAGATGTAACCGGGGAAACTGCTACGTACTGGGTTTTTCATGTTGAGGGTCAGGATTAAGGAGACTGTATGGGTAATGATAAAAAGTTCAGGTCGTCAATGGTATCGGTTCTCATGAATGGCCGGAATCGGGGAACGGTGATGATTCTCTATCTCGTTGCAACCTTTTTTCCACCGGCGCGGGCGCAAACCGTTGACGGCGCCGATTCCGGGCTGGCGATTTTTACCGCCAAGCTCAGCGGGCTTGTCGCTGAGGTACGCTCCAATAATCCGCGACTCAAAGCCGCAGCGAACCGGGTGGATGCCGCAAGGGCATCGATCGACTACCAGAAGAGCCTTGATCCGCCGCTTCTGGCCGTGGAATCGTATCAGACTCCGGTCGCCTCTTTCCCCGATCCTCTCAGGAACTATCAGGAGATTGACTATTCAATCCAGCAGATGCTGCCGTTTCCGGGCAAGCTTTCTTCCATGGCGAAGGCGGAAAGCAGTCGCATGGAGATGCTCGGACAGGATAAGGTTGCGCTGGAGCAGAACCTCGTCCGTGATGTCAAATCGGCGTTCTTCGAGCTCTATCTTATCGACCGCAGGCTGGAGATCATTGCCGATAACCGGACAATCATGAAGAGCTTTATCGAGATTGCCCGGAAGCAGTATGAGGTGGGGACGGGCAGGCAGTCGGATATTTTACGGGGCCAGACCGAACTCTCGACGCTTTCCAGCGACGAGCTGGTTCTGGAGCAGGATAGGAAATCCGCGGAGGCAATGATCAATGCCCTTTGCAATGCAGAGGCCACGCGGACCATACCAGTCATTCCCGCAATTCATCCTGCATTGGTGAATTTTTCACCGGATACGCTGGCGCGGCTTGCCGAGGCCAACAGGCCGGAATTTGCCTCCATGCGCTATGCCGTCAGCATGCAGAAGAATGATCTCGTCGCCGCACATCGTGAGTTCCTCCCGGATTTCATGGTTCGGGGAACCTACAAACAGATGCGCCCCCTGCCGGACGATTGGGCGCTCATGGTCGGGATGACCGTGCCCATCGCGCCATGGTCGTATGGAAAGTATTCCGCTGCGGCAGAACGCGCCGCTTCGAACGAGCAGGAGTCTCAGAGAGAGTATGAGAATATGAAAAATATGGTGCTCTCCCAGGTGCAGGATGCGTTGGCAAAAGTAACAAGCGCCCAAGAGAGGATACAGCTTTACACCACTACCGTCATACCGCAAGCCCGCCAGACCTTGCAATCGACATCGGATGCCTACCAGAGCGGCAAAATCGATTTCCTGAGTCTTATTGATGCCCACCATCTGGTCCGTTTTTCGGAGCAGGATTACCATATGGCGGTCATGAATCTGCTTACCGGCGAGGCGGAACTGGAAAAGGCGGTGGGGCTGCCTTTAAGCAAAATAACCACAGGGGAGCAACGCTCATGACCACCAGGATGAAGATGCTGACGTTTTCGATGATTATCCTCGCCGCTTTCCTCGGCGGGGCGGTAGTAGCCTTATTACTGCATGCGCCTCACCACAGGGAGCATGCAGTCGGAGCAAACGGCCAGAGAGTGATTTATCACTGCCCGATGCATCCGAACTATCTCTCTGATAAACCCGGCAGCTGCCCGATATGCGGCATGAAACTTGTACCGGTAAATGAAGCCGTACCTGCGTCGACGCAGGGAGAGACCGCAGGCAGGAAAATTCTGTATTATCGTGATCCCATGAACCCATCGCACACCTCAGATAAGCCCGGCAAAGCCCCATGCGGTATGGACATGGTAGCTGTCTATGACGACGAAGCTGGCGGAGAGGCAGGTACGGTCAAAATCGATCCCACGGTCGTTCAAAACATGGGCGTCACTACCGAAACCGTGACGGTCCGGGACCTCAACAGGGACATAAGGGCATCGACAACCATCGAGCTGAACGAGACCGCAATCAGCAATGTCAATACGAAGGTGATGGGATGGATCGATAAACTTTATATCGATTATACGGGCCAGCGGGTAAAAAAAGGGCAGCCGCTCTTCACCATGTATAGCCCCGATCTCGTCAGCACGCAGGAGGAGTATCTTCAGGCTTTGCAGTATGAGAAAAATCTCACCGGCGGCTCTCCGGAAGCGGGAAAAGGCGCCCTTGAAATTGTCGAGAGCAGCAAACGCAGACTCCTTAACTGGGACATCCCGGAGACGGAAATCGATGCAATCGCGAAGAGCGGCGCCCCTCAAAAGACCATGACCATTTATTCGCCGACCGATGGCGTGGTGCTTGAGAAAATGGTGGTGGCCGGTCAAAACGTGATGCCCGGCATGGAACTCTATAAAGTCGCCGACCTTTCGACGGTGTGGGCGGTTGCCAACGTGTACCAGGAAGATTTGCCTTTTATTAAGCTCGGAAGTAGCGCCGAGATTGCAGTAACCTCTGCGACGGGAAGAACATTTGCGGGCAAGGTCGATTTTATTTCGCCGGTCCTCGACCCGACCACAAAGACCGCAGCCGTGCGCATCACTATCCGGAATACCACGGAGTATCTCTTGAAGCCGGGCATGTTTGCAACCATAAAAATTTCCTCGCTGGTTGCCGTTAAAATGCTTTCGGTTTCAGAAAAAGCAATTTTGCATACGGGGAAACGGAACGTGGTCATTCTTGCTCTCGGCAGTGGTTATTTCAAGCCGCAAGATGTGAAACTCGGCATGAGTGCCAACGGATATGTGCAGGTTCTTTCCGGGCTTACCGAAGGACAGATTATTGTGACTTCATCGCAATTCATGATCGATGCCGAGTCGAATTTAAGTCAAGCGGTCGGACAGATGGTCGGCAAGGAGCGCCCTGCTGACACGGAAGAAATGGATAGTACGCATCGCTGAGGTCGGTTGCATCATCGTCGATAGACGGGACAAATGCCTATGCTCGAAAAAATTATCGAATGGTCGATTAAAAACAAATTCCTTGTGATAATGCTCACGGCGTTCGCCATCGGAGACGGCATATGGGCGCTTTTGACGACGCCCATCGATGCGATTCCCGATCTGAGCGACGTGCAGGTCATCGTGTATACCGACTACAAGGGTCAATCACCGCGCATTGTCGAAGACCAGGTGACCTATCCTTTGACGACATCGCTTCTTTCGGTGCCGGGTGCGAAGGTCGTTCGCGGCTATTCGTTCTTCGGCTACTCGCTTGTGTATATCATCTTCAAGGACGGCACGGATATCTACTGGGCCCGCAGTCGGGTACTTGAATATCTCAACTATGCGCAAAAACGGTTACCGTCCGGAGTACTTCCTACGCTGGGTCCCGATGCTACCGGCGTAGGGTGGGTGTTCGAATATGCGCTGAAATCCGATAAACACTCCCTGCAGGAGCTCCGGTCGTACCAAGACTGGTATCTCAAATACGGACTGGCGACCGTCGAGGGGGTGTCCGAGGTCGCAAGCATCGGCGGCTATGTCAAGCAATACCAAGTGACCGTGGACCCCGTCAGGCTCCAGGCGTACAACATCCCTTTGCGCGACGTCGAGATGGCGATAAAAGATGCCAACAGCGATGTCGGCGGGGAGGTCATCGAAATGTCCGAAATGGAGTTCATGATCCGGGGACTGGGGTATATCAAATCCATCGACGATATCAAAATGATCCCGCTCAAGACCGATATGCAGCATGGCGTTGCGGTCCGCATCGGCGACATTGCCGATGTGGCCGTGGGTCCCGAGATGCGACGCGGCGTTGCGGAGCTTGACGGCAAGGGTGAAGTCGTCGGCGGGATCGTGGTCATGCGTTTCGGCGAAAATGCGCAAAAGGTCATTGCCGCTGTAAAGAAAAAACTCGAAGTTCTGAAGGCCGGTCTTCCGCCGGATGTAACGATCGTCACGACCTACGATCGCTCTTCACTCATAAAACGCGCCATCGAGAATCTACGCAACAAACTCTTCGAGGAGATTCTTATCGTTGCCTTTGTCTGCATCCTTTTTCTCGGCCATGCGCGGAGCGCGATTGTTGCGGTATTTACCCTTCCCACCGCAGTGCTCATGGCTTTTTTCCTTATGCGGATGCAGGGGCTCAATGCGAATATCATGTCGCTCGGGGGCATTGCCATCGCCATCGGAGCCATGGTGGATGCCGCGATCATCATGATCGAAAATGCCCATAAGCATATTGAGTCAGAGAATACCAAACCGCCCAACGAACGGTTGCCGCACTGGCAGGTAATAATGGAAGCAACAAAGGAAGTCGGGCCGACTCTGTTCTGGTCGCTTCTGGTCATTACGGTATCCTTCATTCCTATCTTCACCCTCGAAGAGCAGGAGGGAAGGCTCTTCAAGCCGCTCGCCTTTACGAAAACCTACTCCATGGGAGCAGCCGCGATTCTCGCCATTACCATTGTGCCGGTGCTCATGGGTTTTTTCGTGCGCGGCAGGATCAAACCCGAACACCGGAACCCGATCAATCGTTTCTTAATGTCTATTTACCATCCGGTAGTTAAGTTCGTCATCAAAAGGCCGAAAACGGTGATTCTGTCGGCCCTCGCCGTGATCGCGGTAACGGTGATTCCTTTCAGTCATCTTGGATCAGAGTTCATGCCGCCTCTCTATGAGGGCGATCTGCTCTATATGCCCACAACTCTACCGGGGGTGTCGATTAACAAGGCAAAGGAGCTCCTGCAACAGACCGATAAAATCATTCGTTCGTTTCCTGAAGTCGAGCGTGTCTTCGGGAAAGCGGGGCGCGCCGAGACCGCCACCGACCCTGCCGGGCTCGATATGCTCGAAACCATCATCATGCTCAAACCGGAAAAGGAGTGGCCCACGGGCATGACGCTCGATAAGCTCATCGAGCAGCTCGATGCTGCGATCAAATTTCCCGGCCTCACCAATGCCTGGACCATGCCGATCAAGACGCGTATCGATATGCTCTCCACTGGAATCAGGACACCGGTTGGAATAAAAATCTCCGGAGCAAATCTCGACACGCTCCAGATGTTAGGCAGGCAAGTGGAGGCAGCGATGCACAGCGTCCCTTATACCACCTCCGCCTTTGCCGAAAGAGCTGTCGGCGGCAACTACCATGATATTAAAATAGATCGTGAAAAGAGCGGCAGATACGGCCTCAATATTAATGACGTGCAATCAGTCATCCAGACGGCAATCGGCGGCATGAGCATTACCACCATCGTTGAAGGGCTGGAGCGGTACACGGTCAATCTGCGCTATAGCCGGGAGCTGCGCGAAGACATTGAATCACTTAAACATGTACTGATTGCCGCGCCGGACGGGCAGCAGATACCTCTCGGTCAAATTGCCGATTTTGAAATCAATAAGGGTCCCATGGTCATCCGCAGCGAAGACAGCAGGCCCAACGCCTGGGTGTTCGTGGACATGCGGGGCACCGACATGGGTAGCTATATTCGACAGGCGCAAAAAATTGTAGCATCGCAGGTCACGCTACCCACCGGGTACAGCATCATCTGGAGCGGACAGTTCGAATACATGCAGCGAAGCCAGAAAAAACTCATGGTGGTCATTCCAATGACGTTGTTCATCATTCTCATTACCATTTTTCTCAATACGAAGTCGCTTGCCAAAACGGCGATCGTCATGCTCGCGGTGCCGTTTTCTCTCGTGGGAGCGATGTGGGCTTTATATCTTCTCGGCTATAATATGAGTCTTGCAGTATGGGTAGGGATTATCGCGCTTGCCGGCCTTGACGCAGAGACCGGTGTCGTCATGCTTCTTTACCTTGACCAGGCATTCGATGCGGCGCAGAAAAGGGGCGCGATCACGCTTTCCGCGCTTAAAGAGGCGATCAATCACGGCGCCGTCAGGCGCGTGCGACCGAAAATCATGACCGCCTCGGTTATCATCGCCGGACTCTTGCCCATCATGTGGAGCCACGGCATCGGATCGGATGTCATGAAACGTATTGCCGCACCCATGGTGGGCGGCGTGGTCACCTCGGTCATTATGGAGTTGCTTGTGTACCCGGCGATCTATTTTCTCTGGAAAAAAAGGCAGGGAATCACTGAACAATAGCTATTGTAAAATAAATCACAACGTTTTCGTCCGGGATGGTATTTTAATTTTGATAAGTAGTATCCTTGAAGCACTCACACTGAAAGATGAGGGAGTCTTCACCCCCCCATAAACGTTGCCCAACAATTTTCATTAACGCTTATTTGTTATTCCGCGAACGCCTTCAGTCTACCTCGCAGATACGAGTGTTTCAGGCGGTGAATAGCCTTTTCTTTGATCTGCCGCACTCTTTCACGAGAGAGATTGAGTTGCGAACCGATCTCGTCCAGTGTGTGCGTAGTTTCCACGCCAAGGCCGAAATAGAGCTTCAGAACATCGCGCTCCCGTTCTTCGAGAGCATCGAGAATCCTGTTCACTCCCTCTTGACGAGAGATTTCAATAAGCCGATTATCGGGCATTTCTTGATCTTCGTCACGCAGAATATCGATAAGCTCCGACCCATCCTCATCTTTAACCGGCGAATCGAGCGAAACTGCACGGTTACCGATCGACTGAATGGTCAGAACCTCTTCCCTGCCCACTCCCATTTCCTGAGCGATTTCATCGGTAGATGGCTGGCGGCGATATTTTTGCTCCAGACGATTCTGAGTGGTTCTCACGCGATGAATAACACCAATCCTATGGAGCGGAATTCTCGTAATACGCGAACGATCGGCCAAGGCACGCAGAATACTCTGCCGGATCCACCATACCGCATAGGAAATGAATTTGAAGTTCTTTTTTTCATCGAACCGTTTTGCTGCTTTAATAAGACCGATATTGCCTTCGCTGATAAGTTCGCTCAGTGGAAGCCCCTGGTTCTGATACTTGCGAGCCACGCTGACAGCGAAGCGCAGATTCGCTTTCACTAGCGTATCAAGCGCCCTCTTATCCCCCTTTTTAATACGGGCGGCTAAAATGGCCTCTTCTTCACTCGCTAAGGTCTTATGTTTCGCGATATCTTTAAGATAGAGCTCAAGTGCTGTATCGTCAGGAACAATTACATTTTTGTCAATTACCATTCTCTCTCCCCCTTTGACTCTTTCTAAAATTCGTCTTACTATGAATAGTTATTGTGCGAAGCATTAAATTAATCACCTGAAACGCGACTTTTATAAACAACAAACGACAAAAAACAAGCCATGTATTCCAAATAATGACCAATTGCCAGAAAAAATACGCTTTCAGAGGTCGCACAAATATAAATAATGGCAGGAAACAAAGGAAAGTAATATATTTGACCGCTTCTCTAAAAAAATAAATCTAAAAGGAAAGCCTCCCTCGTTGCCCTAAAGGTAGAATAAACAAAAACTGTGCGGATTAGCAGCCTTCCTGTATTTACCTAACCTTTTGATCGAAGGGCTCAAGAATCCCCCCGCTATGCGGGGGGATTCTTGAGCGATTTCAATGCTGCTCTCCTCTGCCTCCCCGCCTCGTATAGCAGCACCGCCCCGGCCGCCGAAACATTGAGCGATCCGGCCTGCTCTTCGATCGGGATTGAGGCGAATACGGTGCAGAGTTTTTCAAGGTAGGGCGGGATTCCGCGATGCTCTCCACCGAGGATAATGATTGTCGGGCCAGATAGGTCAAGGACATCCGGAAGCATTCCCTTTCCTGCATGCGCACCCACAACGGAAAAACCCAGTGTTGCATAGTCGCGAATGATACCTTCCAGATTCTTCGGTCTGAGAATGGTCAAGTGTCCGATCATGCCCGCCGAGCTCTTGGCAGCAGCGGGAGAGAGCGGGGATGTATGTCTACGTTCAAGAAACAGCGCATCGACGCCGAAGGCGACACACGACCTGATGAGCGCGCCGAGATTGCCGGGATCTTCGATCGATGCGGCAAGGACAAAAAGCGGCGATTTCTTATCTGCAACCTTTTTCGCAAGTTCCTCCAGAGAGCAGTACGGCTGAACGCTGCATACGGCTACCACCCCCTGATGCTTATCCAATCCGGCGATCTGGTTCAGACGCAGTGACGGCACAAGATTATAGGCGAGTCGCTCCTTACGGCAGGTTTTCATGAGGTTAAAAATCTGCGATGACCGTTTTGCTTTATCGAAATAGATATGATCGATGGCTTCAAGCCGCTCTTTGAGCAGCTCTTCAACGGCATGAATGCCGTAAACGATGGTTTCGGACGGTTCCATTTGGTCCTGTTGAAGCAATTGTACTTGAGTTGAACGCTCGGGCAATGGCCCGATGCATAGTTTTTTATAGGTTTCTAATATATTTTCATTCTACGACCGAGGCCAACTGGTTCACCCGAAGGTCGAATACCCTGCAGAGCGACGAAATACAGAGGCGCACGGGTAGTTATACCATCTACGAAAGGATATTCCATGGGTTCTATCAGCCCGTTCCATTGGCTCGTTGTTATTCTGATCATCGTTCTCTTGTTCGGGTCTAAAAAGATTCCCGACCTTGCAAAGCATCTCGGGCAGGGGCTCAAAGAGTTTAAAAAAGCCTCAACAGAAGCGGAAAAAGATGCCGCCGAATTGCCTGTCGCAAAAACTGACGCTCTTGAAAAACCGGAAAAAAAGGACGATGCCAAGGCGTGAAGCCCGATGTCGGCGAGATGTCGTTTCTCAACCACCTTGAAGAGCTGCGGTGGCGAATTGTAAAAATGGCGGTGGCGCTGGTAGTCGCGGCGATTCCTTGCGGCATGGCGTGGAAAAGGATATTTGATGTCGTCATGGTATATCCCCTCCGGTTTGCCAATCCCCGGCCGCATCTGATATTCACCTCGCCGGTCGAGGCCGTGATGCTGAGTTTTAAAATCGCTCTCGGCGGCGGCTTCGTGCTTGCGGCGCCGGTGATTTTCTATCAGATATGGAAGTTCATCGCTCCGGGTTTGTTTCCAAATGAGAAAAAAATCGTCCTGCCTACCGTCATTGCATCGAGCGTGGCGTTCCTGTGCGGCATCGTTTTCTGCTATTCTGTGCTGCCGTATCTCTTCCGCATCCTCACCTCCTATGCGGGTTCGCGTCTTGATCCCTATTTCAAAATAGGCGACTATTTCGGCTTTATTCTCAAACTTACCATCGCCTTCGGACTCGTCTTCGAGTTGCCGGTCGTCGCGTTCGTTTGCACCCGGCTCGGGATCATCACCCCGAAGTTTCTTATTCGTCATTCGCGCATCGCCATCGTTATTATTTTTATTGTCGCCGCTATCCTGACCCCGCCCGATGTGTTTTCGCAACTCATCATGGCACTGCCGCTTCTTCTCCTCTATGCCTTGAGCATCGGCACATCTTTTCTTGCCGTGAGGAAACAATAATGGGTCTGGGCGTCGGTTTTTCAGAAATTCTGGTGATCCTGGTGCTGATCCTCGTTTTTTTCGGCTCGAAGGAACTGCCGAAGTTCATTCGGGATGCCGCCCGGATGGTGGCCAATCTGCGCCGGTACAGCGAAAAAGTGCGCCGAGAACTGGATACCATGACTTCAACCGTCACCGAGGCATTGCCGGCAGCGAACCAACCGGGCAGAGACATCCCCCAGCCAAAATCCACCAAACAGCTTCTGCGCGAAAAATTCAGTGCGGCGCGAAAAAATCTCGCACCTGCTGAAAAAAGTGCAAAATCGGAGCAGATCCGGCGGCATCTCCTGGACTCACCGCAGATGAAAGCGGCCGGCGCAGTCATGATCTATATCAACATAGGCGCCGAGGTTGAGACCCGCGAGACCATCCGTGAAATGCTCCTGCAGGGTAAGCGGGTAGTCGTCCCCTATTGCAAGAAGGGAGCAAGCACGATGGGGATCGGTGAGATCACTGACCTCGATAAAGACGTGGTTATTGGAGAAACCCGATCCCCTGAGCCCCTGCCTGAACTGCGGGATCAGTTCTACCGGAGCGACCTCCACCTTATTATTTGTCCTGGCGTGGGGTTCGACCATTTCGGCGGAAGGCTTGGTCGAGGCAGGGCCTACTACGATAACTTCCTTCGCGAGCTGAAGGGCCGGGTACCGATCATAGGATTGGCATTCGACTGCCAGATACAGGACAATCGTCTGCCATTTTCCTATACGGATGTGGCCATGGACCAGGTGATCACCGAGAGCGGTTTTTTGGTGAACCGAGACGAAGACGGGAATATTGTTACACCAGCGACCATAACGAGCTCCCCGGAAATCCCTTCCGGATAAGCGAGGCAATTGCCAAATCGCCGAAAACTTCTATGTTCGCAACCATTATTTTTCTCGTCATTGCTGCCAGTGCACTTGTTGCCGCCATTGTTGTTTTCACTCCTTTCGGGGTTATTGCGGATTTTACCTTTGCCGGCGGTAAGCGAAACGGGAGAATCGTACTTTACTGGCTTCACCCACGGCTAAACCGGCTTACGTTTTATATCGACCGACAGCGTATAACACTCTGTTTCCTGAACTGGTCTCATGAGATTGCACATCGGTCGACAATGGAACGTTTGTCGGCGGACAAGCTTTCACCTTCTTTTGATAAAAAAAACCCTTCGATACCGTTGCAGCCAGCTAAAATAAGCCCCAAAAAACCAGTTCAATTAAACCTGTCAAGCTCACCCAAATTTTCAAAGCTCGATGAATCGCCGAAAAAAAAATCCGGATCATGGCTCCATCGCTGGAATTTTATGCTCCGAAAAGCAAAAAAAATCCTGTCGATCCTCCTCGACCGCCGCATAGTCCTCAAAACACTTCGCTGGTTGCATCGCGACATCAAACTGTTGTTGCATCTTGCCAAATTGCACCATGTACATCTGAAGGCAAAGGCAGGTGCCGCCGATCCGGCAGAAACAGGGAATATATATGCATTGTTTGTCACCCTGCGTAGCACGTTTCTGAGCCGCACCACGCATATTGATATCCGGTTTGAACCGTATTTCAGCGGCGCCATGCTTGAGGTGGAGGGAAGTATCGGCGTAACCTCATCAGTTGCCCGATTGCTGCTTGCCGGTTTAGTCTCCATAACGACGTTTCCCTGGCTGGTCGTCTTTGACGCATGGAGGAAACTACGGAAAGTGCGCAACGAGATCATGTCGGTCGCCGAAGTCACCGTATGATAACGCCGCTCGACAAACTGGCTGAATCGATCGGAATTAGCGCCAGACTTTTGCTGGGAAAGGTAGGGGGGGCGGGACGGTTTTCCGGTCGCATCCTGATGGCTACACCGTCGGCGATTGCGAAGTTTCATCTCATCGTTGAACAGATGATGCTTCTGGGCGTCACCACGATTCCCATCGTACTTCTGACGTCGGTTTTTGTCGGAACCGTCAGTGCATGGCAGGTGCATTATCTCTTTGCCGGAGTCATCCCGGCAACCTACATCGGAAGTGCGGTTGGTAAGGCGGTATTCACCGAACTCGGTCCCGTCCTCACTGCACTGGTGGTAACCGGTCGGGTTGGAGCGAAGTTAGCGGCTGAGATCGGGACCATGCGCGTTACCGAGCAACTGGATGCGATGGTGACCCTTTCGCTGAATCCCTATCTCTATCTGATTGCACCGCGCATGGCGGCTGGCACAATGATGATGCCGGTACTGACGATTTTTTCAGCCTTCTTTGCCATTTTCAGCGCTCAAATTTTCACCCAGATCACCATGGGTCTTCATCCATCGGCGTTCTATTACGGTCTTCGGCTCTTTTTCAAAGTAAAGGACATTGAAATTTGCCTGGTGAAAGCATTTGTCTTCGGCGCCGTGATCGCAATCTGCGGTTGCTATTTTGGGTTTACCGCAAGAGGCGGCGCTGTAGGGGTAGGCGAGGCAACAAAGAGAGCGGTCGTTACAGCTATGGCATTGATTCTTCTATCTAATCTGATAGTAATTAAAGTATTACTTTAACAAAACTGCCAAAGAAAACGATTAAATATTTTAGTCCCGAGGGGAATTGAACCCCTGTTGCAAGAATGAAAATCTTGAGTCCTAACCACTAGACGACGGGACCGCAAACGGCTGTAAAATATACATCGCTGTCCAAAGAGTATCCAGATAGGGCTGGTGAAATCTTGTTTTGCTGATTTTTCTCCGCTGCGGATGACGTGAAATGAGGGATTGGGTCCAACAGATGGAATAAGGTATTTTCTTTGCAATTTACTGGAGCAGTGATCGCAGGCCTGCGAAACGATATGAGGGCCAGGCCCTGCGCAACTAAAGGCTGTGAATCCCGCCAGGCCTGGAAGGGAGCAACGGTAAGCAGACGCTTGGTGTGCCGCAGATAAACTTGGCCCTTTTTTTGCAGTTTTAAATTTAAATTTAAAAAAGTAGTGCGGATTTGAAACTATATGAGTTATGTTGTTTTAGCCCGCAAATGGCGTCCCCTGTCCTTCGACGATGTGATCGGACAGGAACATGTCACTGCAACGCTTAAAAAAGCCATTGAAAAGAAACGCGTTGCCCATGCTTTTATTTTCTCCGGCACACGCGGGGTTGGAAAAACCACCACCGCCCGCATCCTGGCACGCGCACTTAATTGCGAAAAAGGACCCACCCCGTCGCCCTGCGGCGAGTGCGCCTCCTGCAAGGGAATACTCAACGGATCGAGCCTCGATGTTCTGGAGATTGATGGTGCATCGAATAATTCAGTCGACGATATCCGCGAGTTGCGCGAAAATGTCAGCTATGCCTCAATGGGCGGCAAATATCGCATTTTTGTCATCGACGAAGTACATATGTTATCTAAGTCCGCTTTCAACGCCCTGCTTAAGACCCTTGAAGAGCCTCCTCCAAATGTAATCTTCATTTTTGCTACCACTGAGCCGCAGAAGATTCCGGCTACCATCCACTCACGCTGCCAACGGTACGATTTCAGGAGAATCGTCCCCGAACAGATTCTCAACCGGCTGACATATATCTGCGACCGGGAGGAAATCGCTTTCGAGAAAACCGCGCTGAGCCTCATTGCATCGAAGGCAGATGGCAGCATGCGCGATGCGTTGTCGCTTCTCGATAAGGTACTCTCCTGCTGCCCGGAAAAAATCCTGGAGCATGAGGCGCGCGTCACTCTGGGCCTCGTTTCCCGGGAAGTTTACGAGCGCGTAATGGACGCAATTGCACGGAAGGAGCGGGCCGAGGTTCTCTCCATCGTCCGAGAGGTGCTGCTTCAGGGATTCGATCTTTACGAGTTTGTTCTCGGCTTGGAGGAGCACCTCAGAGACCTGCTCTTTTGCCGAATAAACGGAAGCCTTGAGGGTCTTGCCGTTGAATTGGAAACTGTTGCGGTGCTGCAGAAATCCGCAGTGCGTTTTTCCGAAGGCGATCTCCTGCGCATGATGGAGCTCGTACGGCGGTCTGAAAACGACCTTAAACGGAGTGCCTTCCCGCGTTTCGCCATTGAGATACTGCTTCTCAAACTCGTCTATCTTGACAGTACCGTCTCGCTCGAACAAATTTTAACACTGATCGGCAATGAAAAAGAGGATTGGACCAGAGGGGGCGCTCTTACCGGAGAGCCAGTCCGAGGAGAACAGTCGGAGCAAAAAAAAAAACCTGATTTAACTGCCGCCCCATCGATTTTGATGGAATTGCCGGAACCGGCCTGTAGCGAGACAATCGAGTCGCCATTCGCTGACCGTTTTCCAGAGGGAACTGGTTCAGATACGGGAAGTCGCTGGAAGTCTTTCATCGACTCGCTTATGAGCGACCGGCCAAATCTCGGCATGTTCCTTTCGCTCGCTTCCGTCGCTGCGAGTACCGCCGCATCAATTGATCTCATTTTCAGCCGCAACCATTCATTTCAATTCAATGAAGTAACGCACAAAGGGACACGTGAGGAAATTGAAAAGCTTCTAAGCGGATTCATGGGCAAGCCGACCAAACTGCATATCACGCTCGAAGCCGCATCTCCCGGAACAGCCGATGCAGGCACTCCTTCCAGTCAATCAGACTCTTTGTCAATAGAAAATGAATTCAGCCGTGAACCGATTATTCAAGCCGTGATCGAGCTATTCGATGCGGAATTTCTCAGATAGGAGAGCATTGTCATGTCCCAGATCAATAAGCTGCTGAAACAGGCACAGAAAATGCAGGCTCAGGTCATGAAGATGCAGGAAGAGATGCAGAAAAAGGAGTGTGAAGGGACCGCGGGCGGCGGCATGGTAAGGATCGTCCTGAACGGGGGCAATGAACTCGTATCCGTAAAAATCAATCCCGAGGTGGTTAATCCGCAAGAGGTTGAGATGCTGGAAGATCTCATCCTTGCAGCTCATGCGGCAGCGCAGCAAAAGGTGAAAGAGATGACGGAATCCTCCATGGGTTCGGTAACCGGCGGCCTCCAGTTTCAGGGAATATAAATCATCCATGAACGGGCCGATTGAAGAGCTTGTCGAACAGTTGAACCATCTTCCGGGAATCGGACAGAAAAGTGCGTGGCGCATAGCCCTGCATATTTTAGACACACCGGAAGAGGAGATTGCAAAACTCAGCCATGCCCTTGACGACGCCAAAAGGAAGATCACCAAATGCCGGCAATGCTTCACCTACAGCGAGGCCGATCTGTGCTCGATCTGCTCATCAGCGACGCGTGACGCCGCAATAATCTGCGTTGTCGAAAAATCATCCGACGTCTTTGCCATCGAAAAAATCGGCCGCTATCGGGGAGGATACCATGTTCTCGGCGGCGTCCTTTCGCCCCTCGCAGGGACAACGCCTGATAAGTTGCGAATCGCCGAACTCACCAGAAGAATTTCGCAGATGCATCCGTCAGAACTGATCATTGGCCTTGGGGGCAGCGCAGAAGCTGAGACGACCGCTGGCTATCTCGCCCGTCTCTACCGAAATTCAGGGGTGCGGATCACGCGGCTCGCACGCGGTCTCCCGGCAGGGATGGAGATCGAATACGTAGATCAGGTGACCTTAAGGCAGGCGCTCAACGAGCGAACCGATATCTGCTATGGGGAGAACGGGTAAACATGGAAATGTCGATGTTCGAGAGATGGTTGCGAAAAGCCGGGGCAAGCGTTTTTTTCCTGGGATATCTACCCGCCTCCGGCACTGTGTGTTCCGCCGCAGTGTCCGTACTCCTCTGGATTTTGCATGAAACGACGCATCTGTTCCAGGTCCCCGGCGAGCCGGTATTTTACTGGATCGCCTGTGTAGTCGTCACTGCCGTCAGTTTTTTCCTGGCTTCCGGAAGCCGTGAGCTCTTCGGTAAGGAGGATTCCGGAAAAATCGTGATCGATGAGGCTGCTGGACAACTCATCACGTTCATGTTCGTTCCGATAACGCTGCGAACTCTGATAGCCGGTTTTTTTCTGTTCCGTTTTTTTGATATTGTCAAGATTTTCCCCATTTATTACATGGAAGAGCTTGATGATGGCGTCGGCGTCACCATGGATGACGTGGCAGCCGGCATGTATGCCAACGTGTCTCTCTTCGTGCTGCTTATAACCTATCACGCAATCAAGGTCCATTTGTAAAATGCCAGGCAGGAGTCATAATCCGACAAGAATGATTTCTCGGAGGTACCATGCATGAACCGGTTGATTTTCTCGCGGGATTGATCAGAAGCCATTTGGCACAGGTGAGCATCGGCATAACCGCGGTAACACTGATACTGGCAGGACCCGTCATCAATGGGTTTATCCAGAATATGACGCAGAGGTTTCATTGGTTGCTCCGCTATTGCATCTTCGTTCTCATGTGTACGATTGGCTATGGGTTTCTCACCCACTTCGTCTTTCGAGGCCTAACTCGCTGGCTCGCGTATCAGCGGAACGTCGAACTTCTGATCATTATCGCGGGCATCTATCTTGTACTCGCGTTTTTTGCGAAAAGACAGGGCCACATATGATTATCAGACAAGGTTTCGAGCTTCAGTGAAGGCAAAGATGCCTGAGTCCATTCGAGCGCTTTCCAAAGAGCTCGGCGCGCTGCTTTTGAGGAATCATTCGACCCTTGCAGTGGCCGAGTCATGTACCGGCGGTTTGCTCGGCGCAGCCATAACCGAAAGCCCGGGCGCATCCCGCTATTTCACCGGTGGCATAATTTCCTATGACAACAGCATAAAAACCAGGATCTTGAATATTCCCGTCGCCACACTGGAAAACAATGGCGCGGTAAGCGCGGAGATCGCGGCCGCAATGGCCGCAGGCGCGTGCAAATTATTCCTTAGCGATGCAGCCATCGCCGTGTCGGGTATTGCAGGCCCGAGCGGCGGTACCGAGGACAAGCCGGTCGGACTCGTTTTTATCGGTATTGCATTTCATGACGTTATTCGCACTTTTGAATACCGGTTAAGGGGAACGCGTTCCGAAATCCGCGCACAAAGCGTTGAGCAGGGCCTGCGGAGACTGATCGAGCAACTATGAACGATGCTTCGGAGATTTCCGCATCCCTACGAGGCGATCAAAAAAAGACCGGGAACTCGGTACTGGTTTTCACGGCGCTCGGCATCGTTTTCGGCGACATTGGAACAAGCCCGCTCTATGCGCTCCGGGAGTGCTTTGTCGCTGGACGCGGGATTCCTCTTACGCCGGAGCATATACTCGGATCGGTTTCGCTCATATTCTGGTTTCTCGTCATTATTGTTTCTGTCAAGTATGTCGTTTTTGTCATGCGGGCCGATAATAAGGGCGAAGGCGGCATTCTGGCGCTCATGGCCCTTGTTAATCGTATCGGTCCCACTCGGGTTAAAAATCTTCCTCTCATTTCACTCCTTGGCATTATTGGAGCGGCGTTGCTTTTCAGCGATGGAGCAATTACCCCGGCTATTTCAGTGTTAAGCGCCATAGAGGGGTTGAACGTTGCGACTCCATTTTTCAGCCCGTTCGTGATTCCGCTATCCATTGCGATTCTCGTCGGCCTCTTTGTTTTGCAGTCACACGGATCGTCAAAAATCGGCACGCTTTTCGGGCCGGTCATGGTAGTATGGTTTCTTATTATCGGCTTCCTGGGCGCATGGACCATTGCACGTTGCCCTGCCATACTGCATGCCTTAAATCCCGTGCATGCGATTGCGCTGCTGTCGTCGGTGGGTTTCAAGAGCTTCGGCCTGCTCGGAGCGGCATTCCTCGCCGTGACCGGTGCGGAAATGCTCTACGCAGACATGGGGCATTTCGGCAGGGTTCCCATCCGCGAGGCGTGGTTTTTCATCGTCTTCCCTGCACTGATACTCAACTATCTCGGTCAGGGAGCCAGCCTGCTCCTCAAGGGCAACCCCGACAACCTGTTCTATCAACTTACGCCGTCCTGGTTCCTGTACCCAATGGTAATGATCTCGACCCTGGCCTCAGTCATCGCCTCACAAGCGGTCATTTCAGGAGCCTTCTCACTGGCCCGACAATCGGTCCAGCTCGGCTTCTGGCCGCGCATAAAAATTATTCATACGTCAATAAACCTGATCGGGCAGGTTTATATTCCTATTGTAAATACGGCGCTTTTCATCGTCGTCATGCTGCTCATTCTTGGATTCAAGGAATCGGGGAACCTCGGTACCGCCTACGGTATCGCGGTTTCGGCGACCATGTTCATCACCACTGCGATGGTGCTCCTCCTTGCACGCAGGCTCTGGCGTGCCCCGCTCCTTGTCACCATACCAGTCGGTCTTTTTTTCCTGTTGTTCGACCTTACCCTTTTTGCCGCAAATCTTTCCAAGGTATTTTCCGGCGGATGGATCGTGATCTTCATCGCCATCGCCGTCTGCATCCTGATGACCACGTGGATCAAAGGCCGGAAGATCCTTCAAAAACAGGCGACGGCTGCGGCAATTTCGTTGGAAACGTTTGCGAAAGAACTTGAAACACAGCCCAACGTAACCAGAACGCCGCGGACCGGGGTATTCCTTTCCGGCAACACCGACATGGTGCCCCGGGCGCTGCTCCACAATTACAAACATAACGGGATTCTGCATGCGCAAACCTTAATCGTAACGGTGGAGACCGGCGAAATGCCCCATGTACCTCCGTCCGATCGGGTTTCGCTCGTTCAGATCGGTCAGGGAATCTACAAAATCACCTTCCGCTACGGCTTCATGGAGAGTCCGGACATTCCAACGCTTCTCGCCGACGTGCATATTCCCGGATCATCTGACGATGTGCGCCAGTTTTCGTACTTTCTCGGAAAGGAATCCCTTGTATCGGTGCGAAGCGGGAACATGGCGGCATGGCGAAAGCAGATCTTCATGTTCCTGTCTAAGAACTCCCTCGACGCCTCCTCTTTCTTCAATCTTCCTCCCAACCGTGTCGTTGAACTTGGGGCGCAGATGGAATTTTAAGATAGTAATCTCGCGTTTTACCATATAAGAATCGAAATATCCTGGGGAGGAAACACGATACGATGCACGGGGGGAATCTATTTTTTCTTACCAATGAAATCATTCATGTTTCTTAGGGACTTCCACTCTTCCCCTTTTGCATTTCCAGCTGCCGCGCCTTTACCTCACGAAGTTGCGCTTCGACGCTGTCCTGAACCGCCTTAAGCTGCTCAATAGCCTGTTGCTCTTTCGCGATTTCATCTCTGGCTTGTGCCTCGCGCACTCGATAGAGTTCAATGGCCCGCAGTATTTCAGCCTTTGTCTGTGGAATGACCGTCGGCGTCGGCTGTTCGGGTTTGAATTGCGACGAAGCGGCGGATAACGAATCCGGCTTTCGCGCTGCCAAAGCGACCGGTTGCGCGGCAGCGACATGCGGTGCAACTCTTGACGGTGCAAAGTGTTGGGTCGTATCGATCATGGCGTTCAGCACGATTGCAGCCCGTATGCCGCTCGAATCGCGTGGCCGGATTTCAAGGGCTATCCAGTTGTCGCCACCCTTGACCGTTGACGTTATGCCGACAGCGCTGTCCGGGAAAGATGGCAGGCCCGCTTTGCCGACCGAATCGCTGAGCATAAGCATCCCGTTAACAAAAAGCCAATAGGGATTCTGCGTCATGATTCTGATTTCCGCGCTCCTCGGGGCGCCGCCAAGGAAAAGGTTCTTCCATAAATAAGCGGGGCCGGCCTGGTTCGCGTTTCCAAGATAATATGCATGAGCGACGGCGAAATCCTTTTCGTTGCAAGGGGAAAGAATACTTGCGGCATGCCATCCTTCCAAAGGAGGGTTACCCGAATTCCATCCGGAAGCGCTGTCCCCCCGGACAATCCAGCCGGCATCTGAAGAAATCGTGACCGGCTGATAAAAAGCACGGCCGTATTTCGCCGGGTTAAGCCGTGCGAGGCTTTCGAGAATTCGGTGAGACCAGGCGCTCGTCTCCAGGTTATTTTTGCGAGCGTATGATAAACCCTCTTCATATAATTCGATGGCCTTATCCTGAAGCTCATAAGCGATATCCTGCAACTGGAAAACAATATCCTCGTTTTCTTCTTTAGACAAGTCCGCGACAGGCTCCTTCGTACGGGCGATAATCTCGGCGTTGAGAAGATCATACTCCTCGCCCATCGAATAATTTACATAGGTTAATAAACTGCGGCAACTGTCAATTTCATTTCCCCTGAGACCGAGCGAATCGGCCAGCGAAAGCGCGCCGATGTAGTAATCGCGACAAGCGCGCTTCAAGGGAAGAACGGTTTCAAGAAGTCGTTCCCGATACTGGTAATAGTGCACGGGTTTTTTGCGAATCTCAGGCGGAACCGGCGCCTGCTGCATCACGCCTGCGGCAGACCACAGCCAGGTCCCCGCATCAATGAGATTTTTCTTCAGGGAGCTGTCGGATTGCGCAATCCACCCCTTTTGTTCCGATGAAAGCGAATCAAAAGCCTTCGCAATGCTGGGTACCTTGCCATAAGCCACGAACGATTTCTGCAAAATCTGGGACGAGACGGTCAGGATATCTTTTTCAAGCACGGCTGCCTTGATGGGGTCGAGGGAAGGACGAACCTGGTTTTTCCAGGCAACGGCAAGTTCCTCGTACAGTCGCCCGATGCTGTTCGCGGCTTCGAAGATACGCGGACTCCGATATGCCATGACTCGTTTGAACGAACTTTCCGCATCGGCCAGAAGGGCGGACTTCTCGCGTAGAATCCTTGCAAGTTCTTCGCCGCTTCCCGCGAAAGTGAGGGCGAGAAATTTGTCCCTTTTTATAATTCCCGTATAATAGGCGGCTTCAGCCGCATGAAAATCGTCAGGCGCGAGATTGGCTTTTGAAAATTCCGCGTTCATCTGTTCGGTCTGGGCAAACCCGATGAGAGCATTTTCGACATAGCCCTTATCGTAATAGCATTTTGACAGCAAGAAATTCGCTTCTACCGCCTGCGGGTTCCGGGGATACCGGCTGATAAAATTGCGATAGGTCTCGATAGCCCGATCGAGCATCCCGGCTTTGACAAAATAAGCCGCGGACTTGAGAAGCATGATTTCGTTACCCTTCTCCCCGGGATACTGCTCGGTATATCGCTCGTTAACTTCGGCCATTTTATCGGGTTTTCCGATCTTTTCATAGCAAAACCCGACATTGAAAAGCGCGTCCTTGGCCTTATCGGAAGAGGGATAGCCAGCGACGATCCGCTCATAGGCCGCAGCCGCAAGGTCGAATCGCTGAATCTTTTCGTAGTCGCCGGCCTCGTTAAAGAGCGCCCCCGCCGCCAGTTTGGAGCCGGGATACCGGTTGATAAGATCGGCATACCGTTCGCACGCTGTATCCCATTTGCCAACCTTTTCCATTGCCTCCGCGGCATTGAACAAAACAATATCGCCGTACTCGCTTCCCGGGAACTGTTCATCGATCGATCGGTACATTCCGGCGGCTTGCTCGGCGTTACCCGAGCTGTCGATTTTTTTCGCGTTGAGGAACATAGACTGCACCAGGAGTTTTTTAGCCGTGGCGCGGAGAGTTTCGTCGCCGGAGTTTTTCCATACGTTCTCGAATGCCTCACTCGCCGCCGACCAATTTTCCTCGGCATAGCGGCACTGTCCGAGAAACAGAAGAGCTTCGAAATAGTCGGGCCCGGTTTGCCCATGAAGTACGATGGCTTCATAGGTTTTTTCGGCATCGGCTAAAAGATGCCGATTGAAATACACCGCCCCGATGCCAAGCATTACTTTGCTCCAGGAGTTTCCATGAGGGAAAAGGGTGCAGTAGTTCCGTGCGGCATCGATGAGGCTCAGTGCCGTCGAGTCAATCTCCCCTTTTTTGACCAGGGAATCGGGAATAAGAAGCCCCTGTTTGATCGCGAATGCATTCAGGGCAGCCTGCTCCCGCCGGCCCGAATCGCCGGACGGCAACCGGCTGTACGCGGTGTAACGAGCGAACGCCTGCTCCTTATCCTGAAGTTTTGTGTCCAGGATCACGGCAAGATTCCAGAGCGCCTCTGCCGTATGCGGGTCATGCGGATAGTTTTCGACCAGGCGTTCGTAGTTCGTCGCTGCGTGCCTGTATTCAACGCCATTTCTGGTGGAATCGGCAAGGCGGTAGGAGGCATCGGCGACATAGAGACCATTGGCGATAACCATGGAGTCAATGGTTCTGCGCTGGGCGGTGTCGCCGCCGAATTGGTTCTGCCAGGCTCCACCCGGTCCATACTTCGACAGAAAATCTTCACGAAGCAACATTGCGGAATCGGTATTCTTGTGGCTGTCATAAAGCCTGATGAGTGCAACATAGCTGCGCGGCGCATCCTGGCTATTCGGGTATTCCGTCAGGAGACGCCGGTAGGCGCGGATTGCGCCGGCATAATCGAGATCTTCCTCACGGAGTTCGCCGATTCGTTTCACGACCATTGCCGAATAGTTCGGGCTGTTGGTCAGCTTCAGAAACCCGACCGCGCTGTCCATCTTGCCGAGAATATCATAACATACGGCGATGTAATCGACCGCTTCCTCGCGAAGCAGCGGGTTTTTGACCTGTTTTTCCTCTCTCTTTACAAGATCGAAATCGGGATGGGATCCTTCGATAAGGTATTTGAAAACTCCTATAGCATCATCATACTGGCTCTGCATATAGTAGCACCACCCCAGCTGGTAGAGCGCTGCATAATATTGCGGATGATCCCTGAAGAACAAAATCCGCCGATAGGCCTCCGCCGCCAGGGAATAGCCATGCCCGTTTTCGACCTTCGGATGATCGAAGTAGTACTTGCCGATGCGCATATTGGCTTCGACGAAATACTGACTTTGCGGAAATTTTTCTATGAGCGACAGCAGAACGGCATTGGCGCCATCTTCCCTACCGGCTTTTTCAAGCGCCAACGCTTTGTAAAAGTAGGCCTCTTCAGTTACGTCGTCATTGGGATAATGAGCAATGATTTCATCATACGTTGCCACCACCTTATCAAGATGATACTCGGGAAACGCCATTCCTGCCGTATCTTTCCTCTGAGCCATTTTCCGCTCATAAGCAGCGAGTGCGGCCTGGAACTCGTCGCCGGCGGCATCGAAGTACAGTTCCGCCAATCGGAAAAGAATTTTCGCATTATACTTACTGTTCGGGTACACTTCGAGGCTGGTCTTAAGGTGGTTGATCACGCCTTCACGATCACCGGCAATCTTTTCAATGAGCCGATCTCGATCGGCTTCCGTATAAATTTTTTCGACATTTTGCGTAGCGGAAATTGTTTTCACTGATGCAGTAAGTGGCCTTAATCCGACCGTTTTTTGCTCTTCGGCGGCTTTAGCCGACGTTTTTTTTCGTTCCGAAATTTGTTCGCTCGCCAGCTGCAACTCCGCTTTATTTTCCTGGTACTTTGCAAAAACCCAGTCAACGAACTTTGCCTGCAGTTCCTCATCGATATCACGATTTTGATATTCCTTGCCCATGCACTCTTTCACCACCGTCGCATATTCGTGGTCGCACTGATCGCGGCGATGCTTCAGGGAATCAATCGATTGTTGCAGGCTGTCGTTAACCGTTTTCAACCCGTTATTCGAATCGGGTAATGCCTGAGGCTGGTGCGATTCCTCCATCGCAATGCGATTCTGCAGATTGGAGAGCGTATCGTTATAGAGGTCCTTGCGGGTTTTAATCATTCCAAGATACCGCCGCTCCGCTTGGTACGTGACTCCCCCGCTCAAAGAGCCATCCGGTGCAATCTCTTTCAGAAGCGCATAGTATCTGCCATCGAGGTCCTGCAGTTTCTTGGTATTTGCATCTACCTCCGCCTGAAGACCGGGGCGTTCTTCGCGGAGCGCCACATACTCGATGCCTTGCCAGGAAGAGAGCATGTCGGCGATCCGGTCGATCTCATCAAAAATCTCGACGGTGAGTCGTGAATTCAGGATTTCCCGCTGGATCAGCTCGCCAACCAGCGCCGCACTCGCTTTATCCCCAAGCCGTCCGTACGACTCCTCGAGAATCGACGCGATTTCAAAATAGTCAGAATTCGCCGGGTTCTTTTCAAGAAAGCGTTGGGCTAGTTTCGCACTCCGTGTAAAATTGCCCAGGTCAAAAAAACATTGGGCGATCTGCACTTGCGCGTATTTGAACCGTCTCGCTTTTTCCGGAACCTTTCGATAATATTTCAGCGCTTCTCCGGGGTTGTTCTTGAGATAAAAAATATCGCCCATAAGAATCGAAATTTCATACTTGATTTCGCCGCGGCCGCCGCTTTTCCGTAACTCCGCAAGGGTTTGGAGCGCCTCTCCGTACTCCTTCGTCTGAATCCGGCAGAGTGCGGATAGAAAACGCGTTCGCTGCAACACCGAAGAAGTCGGTTGTATATACGCCAGTTTCTTGAGTGCGCTCACATATTCCCCATGTTCATAATCATTGAGCGCCCCGAGGTAGTACACTGCATTGATCAGCGGATGCCCGGCGTAATTTCTGCAAAATATCGAGTACAGCGAGTCGGCATTCCCCTGTTCATCATTCACCACCGCAAATTCCAGAAGCCGGTAGATGCTCGCCGGAACCTTGTCCGAGACAGGATATGTATCGATGATAAAACGGTAATCCCTCGCGGCAAGCCCCCGGCAGCCGAGTTTGCGATAACTCTCTCCGAGAGCAAATACGATGAAATCCATCCGCCCATCGGGCAGATTGAGGATGCGCAATTTTTCCAGGTTTTCCGCAGCGCGGCGGAACTCGCCGTCCCGATAGCACTCAAGCGCCGACAGCACATCGGCAGGCAGGATAATAGCCGCCTGGCTTAACGGAATAAGCTCATCATCGTTGCCGCCGCACTGGAGCAGCCACTCCACGCGCATGGAGTCGTCCATCGAACGCGCTTGTGGCGCCGCCCCGGAAAACGTCACGCCGGCAGTCATCGTTGCAAGAAGCAGTAACCAGGGCTTTATTTGCAGCATCGAAACCCTACATCCCCCGTCCGGGCCGAAAGAGACCCGGGCATTGTCAATCCACAATTGGCATTTTTCCCGTCGCGAAAAGACCCGCCCATCATGAGCGGATAATCTTCCCGCTTATCTTCAACCCACTCCCAGACATTGCCGACCATATCATCGATACCGTTTTTCGCGCATGCGGCAAATGAGCCGGATCTCCAGGCCTTGCGCCCTTCGGTAGGACAACGATTCTTTTCGTAGGTATTACCATACGGGTAGGTATTCCCCGAACCGTCTCTGCATGCCGATTCCCACTCTCTTTTCGTGCAGAGACGTTTGCCGGCATCAATGCAGGCTATCTTGGCCTCTACCCACGAAATCGAGGTACGCGGAAACCTGCCGGGGATATTCGGATATTCGTATCGGTCAATGCACACGGCATGTTCATTATCAATCAGAACAGAGATCATTCCCGCCGGACACCGGTCATGCACGACAAGGGTGCAAGAGAATATACCGCTATTTCCCCGTTCATCCATCACCTCAAGCTTCGGCGAATACCTTCCCGGGATGGAGAACACATGGCTCGCCCTCGGATCGGACACCGCCCTGGTCATGGAATACCCCTTGCCATCAAAATCCCATCGGAAACGCAGGCGGGTGAGCGGACTCTCTTTGTCAACACTGGTCGACGCATCGAATATAACCGGCTCGCCGGCAATAATGGTATCGGGGCTGGTGGAGAAATGCGCCGAAGGGGGCAGGTCGATAAGATACACGAACGTATCCGGATCACCGACAAGACCGGAACCATCGACCGAAAAGGCGATGATGGTATCTGAACTCACCAGGAGAATGGGCGCGGAAAACACCGGGGAGTCGATGGCAGGGACCTTTCCATGGCGACTGAAATGCACCGTTGCGCCTGCATCCGACGCGAGTGTTATGGACAACATCTTGTTATAGGGTTGACTGCCGCTCGGGGGAACATCAACGGTTACCTGGGGCTTTGAGAGGTTGAGCGTCTTGACGGCACTCCGGTTACCGGCAAGATCCTGCGCATAGAAGCAAAACTTGCAATCCCCAGAACGCGCCACCGTAACCCGATCTTTCGAAACTTTTAATTTATCACCGGCGACTGCCGCATTCTGGCCGGGAATGGGGATGGAACCATTGGTGGTATAATAGAAAGTGGCATTCTTACTGGATCGGAGAAGTATCGTAATCGAATCCCCAGACTTCCGCGCAATACTGATGCCTACCCGCGGCGGGGTCCAATCGATAAAAAATATGCTCCGATGAACCACGCTTACCGTGCCGTCCATCAATTTTACATAGTATTCCAGTGTATGCTCACCCTCCTCGGCAATGGCCGCGGAATCGTGACCCGGAACGAAAATTGAATCCGGCAAGATGCGCCAGTAAACAACTCCGGGCATCGTCGTTTTGAAATGAACCGTCACGGCCGCATTGAAAATTCCGCCGTCCGGGACCGCCGCCACCTTAGGCTTACTCAGGTCATCCACGATCACAACCTTGCCGGCGTTGCCGTAAATATCGGTTGCAAAGTACGCCAAAGTCTGTCCACGGCGAAGCGAGAGCGGGGCCGCATACACCGGTGACGTGAGAGTGGGAATCGCCCCGCCGATCTCATAATAAATGGTCGCCGACTCACTCGTCGCCAACACTACCGAATACAGTCCTTCCTGCCCGGCTGGATCGATCCGGACCTGTACGTCAGGAGATTTGCTGGTCAGGACAAACCGCGCCGACTGCTCTTCCGACCAGTTTCCCGCCCCATCGCGGCCTCGACACCGGATCATGGTCATCCCTTCATGGGAGATGACAATGCCGCCGGACGGGAAGAGCACGCCTCCTTCGCGGGGATCCGACCCGTTGAGGGTGTAATAGATGGTTGAAGGCTTGTCGGCGGTTATCATCACGGCCTGCGGATGATTGAACCGTCCTCCGGGCGGATTCATCGAAAGTCGGGGAGCGACGAAATCGTACTTCCGCTCCCACTGAAGGGGAGGCGACTGATTCCCCGATTCATCGAACGCAATGGCGTTAAGGACGCCTTCTCCCTGATGTGGAATGGTCAGGAGCAGCGGAGCCCGTGATTCAGCGTCATCGCCGGCAACGCGATATAACGGGCTTTTTTCTCCAGGCACGGTGCCATCAAGCGTGTAACGGATAAATCCCCGCTTTTTCATGACAAGTTTCAGCGTATCGGCAGTTTCGCCTTCAACCACCTGAAGGTGAATCTTTGGAGGAATGGTATCGAGGATAAACTCCTGCTCTTTAATTGCAGACATGCGACCAGCATCATCTCTGCCGAAATAGCGAAGTTTATTGATGCCAGCCGGAGTGACCACCGCACTGTCGAACTTTTTAAACCACTCTGGCGGGGCTATCGGATCAAAAGTATAGTAAACTTGCACCCCCCGAGGCGCCTCGAAGGTAACGGTTTGAATCCGGTTATATATCCCGCCGGCGGGATGGATGGTGACATGCACGGCATGGGTATCGATAACATACCCCAGGACGCCTGATAATTTTTTCTTGCCAGCGGTATCGATGGTAACCCTGCTGATGCCAGGCGGCGCGACCGTGTCCACCCTTGTCGCGGCATGATTCGAGCCGAAGGCGCAAAGAAAGCAGAGAGACGCAGACACTCCCTTTACCCTTACCTGTATAATGAGACGATGCAAGGCCATTTATTGCTTTCCCGCTATTTTCAGTTCCAGGCTTTTGCGTAAAACCTTGTCGTGAGTCTTGACAAGTGCCTTTTTCCAGTAGTCAATAGCCAGTTCCTCGTATCCCTTGTAATCGGCATAAATATCGCCTATAAGCCGGGGCGGAATCGGATTATCCGGCGTACTCGTTCCCGCCAGCTTAAGCGCATAGATTGCATTATCATAATCGCGATACCCCTTGTATCTGATAAGGCCGTACATGCTCTCCCCCACGCCGAGAAGACCGCCGGAATCATCGGGAAACGCGCGCAACAACGCGCGGTAACGTACCAATGCCTGTCCGTAGGATCCCATTTCAAGGCAAATCGCAGCGCTCAAATTCATGAATTCACGGCTGAGCGGAGCGTGGGCGATATAGTTATCAACCGGCTCCAGCGCATCGCGATACCGATTATGCTTCATGAGTATCCGGGCCAGCCCCCTAATGGCTGCCTCATTACAGGGTTCCAACTCGATAATCTTCCGGCAATATCGTTCAGCATCCTTGTCGCGACCAAGTTCAAAATCAATCGATGACTGCCGCACCAGAATATCGATCCGGTCCGGTTGCCTGCGGAGCAGCCGGTCATAGCACTTTGCCGCTTTACTGAGTTTATGCTCTTCCTGATAGGCGACGGCGAGGTTGTAAAGAACGGTTGCATTGGTCGCGCCCGATCGATCCGCCTTCAGATATGCCTGAATTGCTTTCGAAGGTGAACCCCCGAAAAATTCCACATCGCCAATATTATTGAAGGACGATTGACGAGTCGAAGCGGTACGCGAGGCGGATTCGAAACAGCGGGCGGCTTCGCCTTCCTTCCCTTCGTACCAGTACACGACGCCCAGATACACTTCGATGTCCGGCATCGGCAACGACAACTCCCGCGCTCGAATGAGAAGTTGTTCCGATTTTGCATACCACCCCAGCATGACATAGACGTGCGCAAGGTTGAAAAGAATCGCGGGGTTATCCGGTGAAATTTCCCGGGCGGACTCAAGAATGGCGGCTGATTCCGTAAACCGTCCCGCACGTCTGCAGGCTTCGCCGAGCGAGGCATAGTATCGAGGATAGTCTGGCCGGAATCGAATCAGGTCGTTGAAGAGGTCCGAAGCCTGTTTGAAATCGCCTGCAATGGAGTAAGCGCGCGCCAGCGCGAATGTCGGCTCCAGGTCATTGAAACCGCACGCCACCGCCTGCTCGAGGGTTGCAATTCCGCGCTGATACTCACCGGTTGCGACATACATGTTTCCCATGACTCTGAGGCCGGCCGATGTTTTTTCCAGCAGCGTCCGGTTATTGTCGATGAATTTAAAAGCCTTGGCAGGCTTTGCACTCTCATCGAGGAAATCGGCATAGGCGGCGACCACCGCTCCGTCTCCCGGCGCATGATCGAGAGCCAGTTTCAGGGCGGTGCGCGCCCGGTCGGGATCATTCGCCCGGCGGTAGAGCATGCCCTGGCGCAACGCCGCTGCCGCAAACCCTCGATCGAGCTCTTCGGCCCTGGCATAAGCGGTCAATGCGGAATTCGGGTTCCCATGCATTTCATACCCGTATCCCGCGGCAAAGGTGCGATAGGCGGCGCTGTCGCACGGTTGATCGTTGCGCAAAGCGAGCGAATCCGTTGAAGAAAATTGGTAGCGGATAACCCTGAGAATTTTCAGGAGAGCATTATCAACCATGGGGAAAAATTCGGAAACCCTGTCGGAAAGCGTGAAAGAAACGCTCAGGGGTTCCTCGTTGCCTGTCGACCAGAAAAGCCGTAGATTGGCCTCAAGGCGGTCGCCTTCCACCCGATAACTGCCGCCGATCGCAACATCCCATTGCCATCGGGAGTGATGCAGCATGGCAAGACTATCCGATTCCATCTCCCAGCCGACGGAATCTGCCTGAAAAAGAAATACGGGATCCCATACCTGCACACTTTCGAGGAGTTGCAATTTGCGAAACATGGTCTCGGCCATGGCGGGGCCGATCCATTCATTGAGCGCGCTGCTCTCGTTTTTAAGCGGGAAAACCGCGACACTGAGTCGCGCAACGCAGGTACTCTGAAGAACAATAAGAATCAGCAGGAAAACTGCGCACCACTCCGGCGTAGCAGGCGATCGGCGCATCTGCAAATGGTTTTGCAACGGATTCCCCATTTTTCGAAACCGTTAACGCTGAGGCATAACGAAGTTTTTTGGCTCCCGGCATACTTACCACGGGATCGGATTCACACCGGTGATCCCTGTCTCTCCAGCAAAGAGGCAATTCCCGCCCTTCCTCAAACCGGAGCCACAATTTATTTATTAATCTATATTATAACACATTGTTATGACACATCCTTCAGCTCTCCGAACAGAAAAAAATTCATCGTTTCCTTCCTTTGCAAGCGACCATCACCCGGTAAGGACCAGTCCGATGAATAATGTATTTTTTGGAATGTAATGCTTTCTCGATCAATCACTTCACTTCGATAAGGGGCGCCTGAAAGGATCATTTTTATGCTGGCTCTCGTTCTAATTCTTTTCAGCGCCATGCTGATCTCTTTTTTCTGCTCCCTCGTGGAGGGATGCCTTCTGAGCCTCTCCCGATCGGACGTCGCGCGTCTTGCGGAACATAAGCCGGCTGCAAGCGCCATCTGGCAGCGACTGAAATCGAACATTCAGAAGCCGCTCGCGGCCGTTCTCATTATCAATACCCTTGCGAATGTCAGCGGTGCATTTTTTTCCGGCATCCAGTTCAGCAGGCTTTTCGGGAGCAAATGGAGTCTCGCCTTCTCGATGGCGCTCTCCTACATGCTCATTCAATGGTGCGAAATTCTTCCCAAAACATTGGCTGTCCGACACAATCGCCGCATCGCGGCTTTAACGGCCCGGCCTTTCGCCGCCATCGTCGCCATTCTCGGACCAATCATCAGCGCCATTGAAATCATGAACCATCCGTTTTCAGGAAGCAAAAATTCGACCGGAGAGTCATCGGTCAGCGATATCCGGGTTCTTGCACGTTCGGCGGCGCTCGATAACCTCATTACCAAGGAGCAGGAAAGCCTCATCGCGGGGAGCGTTCATCTGTCAACGCTCAAGGCGCGTGATGTCATGATCGAACGGGCCGACATCGACGTCCTCAGCACCACGATGAACCTGCAGGAGGGGTTGATCGCTGCGCATCTGTATCGCCATACGCGGCTGCCGCTCGCCGAAAATGGCGACGTTGACCGCATCGTCGGCTACGTCAATTTCAAGGACATCGTGGGGGCACTGCATGTCAACCCGGCGGATCCCTCGCTGCGCGGCATCATGCGGCCGGTATCCTTTGTTAAAGAAATCGCGGGTATTCCCGAACTGCTGACAAAGCTGACGAAAGGGTACCAGCATATCGCCATCGTTCAGAATGACAAGGGAGCCACCCGCGGGCTTGTCACGCTCGAAGACATCATCGAGACCCTGGTCGGCGACCTCCAGGACGAGTACGACACCCCGCCGGATTTCATCGTGCGTCTCTCGGAAACCCGTTTCCGCGTGGGCGGCAGCGCAACCTTCCGGCAGATCAAAGCGCGCGCCTTCGGCGACCTTACGCGCGACGACGAGAGCAGCCTCGATCAAATATTCAAGCAGCAAGCCGGAGGAAAGACGCCGCCTGAAAACACCGTGATGAAAATCGACGGCATCTCCTTCAGGATCCGCAGGGTGGTGCGCGGAAACATCTACGATGTGATCGTGGAACGATCGCCCGCCTCATCCCAGGAAGTCATTGCCGCTGCCGGGTAACGACGATCTCTCCACTCCCCCCGGTCAATATATACCCGGTTCCCAGAAGCAGATTCTCGATCTCGGTGCGAAGCTCCCGCGTGCTTTCCAAAAGATCGTCGTTTGTGTCGTAGGGAGGCGAAAGCGCGCACCGGCATTGCGAAGCGGAACATTCGCAACGCCACTGCGGCAGGCTCTTGTCCGCGCCGGTAAGGCTGTCGAAGTGTGAGAAGAAACGACGGTAGCTTTCATTGGCAGCCAAGACTACCCCGCGGATCCGCTCCTGCAGGCTTTTGGGTATCAGCGTATCGACCGATCGGGTCGCCGTGATGCGGACGGGAACCATGCCGATACGACGCCACGCGCTTGCCGGCTCCAGCGAGCTCCAGCCGCAGAAGGGCGCGCCGTCACACGACGACACATAGTAGCGGCCGTTGCAGCGAAATATGCGTGCCAGTTCTCTCCCCTGCGCCACGGTCCGCGCCGGGCCGGACACCTGGGCAACGGTCAGGACCCCGCCCCGCGTCACCTTGACGGTATCGTCGAGCGCTTCGCAGTCGTTCATTACCAGCGGCCCGTTTTTCCGGTTTTCCCCCGCGAAGCTGCCCGATGCGGCCTTGAGGAGGAAAAAAACCTCATTGCCGAGCCGGAATTTCGCAGCGTGGCTGATCCCGTCGCCGAGCTGCACGTCCACGGCAATAAGCCGGAGCGGGGCGTAGGGAGCGAACCGCGCACGCTCTTCCTGCGAAAGCGACTGTTCGTACTCGTCGTAAATGGTATAGGAAGACGGGGAAGGGAGGAGATAGAAGGTGGAACGGGATTCGGCTATGACGAGCGATATTGCCATCATGCAGAGCATTATTGATTTTTTCAACATTTGTACACTCTGTTATTCAGGTGATCGAAGCATTGTCTGAAAACGATTCAAAAGATTAACAGAAATACAGAATGAAACACCCTAAGAAAATGCACTTTTATAATCTTGTCTATCTTAAAATCCCTTAAATCGTGTTTAGAAACTATCCTGTAATCTCATAATCCGTATAATCCCGGTGTAAACGTTCCTGTTCCTCTCAATGAATACGACTATGATTCATAATATTAGTCATCACATGTTTTGTTATAAGATTCCCTAAATACCCGTCAAAAAAAGTAATATAAAAAAATCCAACAATTATTACAGTTCCTGGGCAAAAATTAAATAGCATCAAAAGAGTATTGATTGTTACATTTTCGCCTGATCTCACATCCCCAAGTCTGCCAAACCCTGCACAAAATATTGCTATGGCGCACATTAAATAGCCGATTCCCTAAACATCAACTCCCCTTATGGTAGTAATGCAGCCAAAATAGCGCAGATAGCCCAGCACAATTGCACATCCAATAAGTGATAGCATAAGATAAGCGGTACGAGTGAACCTCATAAAGAATTCCATACCTACCTTAATGATACTTCAAAAATACCTACTGTAAATAATAACTATAGACATCCTCAGAACAGGACCTAATCCTGGGTAAAGACATGTGTTGCCTACAGTTATGTCAAACCCAGCAAAAGCTGCCGTCATTATTGCCTGTTGTTGATTGTTTTCATATAAATCTGACACGATTTCTAAACCTCCTGAAATCCCAGTGCAAATCGAACCTGCTAGACCTAAACCAGCGGAAGATTCAAACCCGACGGATGACGCCTCTGTTCATCTTTCATTTCTTCCCATCGAAACCCTTGTCTGAACTTTGATTTCTGTGATTCATGTGATTGGGTTGATTTTCAAATCATGTAAATCAAAAAAAATCATAAGAATCACAGTTCAGACGATTATTACCTTCGGATATTTGGAGATGCTCTTTCTATTAATGCTTCTACCAAGCGTAAAGTTAAGAATATTGCGGGCCATTGAAACCACTCTATTTTGATTTGAAAAATAAAAACCATACAGATGCAATGATGCCAATTATACTAACAAATAAGAGGATAACGCTATTTAAAAAATAATATGGATATGTTCGATATTTTTTTAGCAAAACATCCGGAATAGACCATATGGATCCCAAAATTGACACACCTAACCAAAAATAAACAAGAATTTTAGAGTCCATTTTTGCCACAAAGTATAGCGACAAATATAATCCGAAGACTACAAAAATTGACAGCCAATAGAATATTTTATGCCTTACCCTTGAATTCCTTCTATTCAATTGAAAACAAATGATTGATTCGATTGAAACGTTTTGATTGCCCACAACGACTACCAATGCAAATATTATGAAATATTAGTAAATTGTTTAATTAACAAATACAATAATATGCTACCACTTATTTTTACTTCTTGATCGTAATCCCGGTTTAGATTTCTTTTTATACCAAGCTCCCAGCCAGCCTGTCAAAATATAATCAACTCCCCCCTCCATATTTCCTTAAAATCTCCCCTATCTTTTTCATGTTCCTTTTGATATGCGGCATTTTCCGGTATTCGGCCGGTATCGCCGCATTAGTAATATACGCCGCGGCATCCTGCGCCTCGCGGCTTTTGCCGAGCGCGTCGTAGCTTCCGCTCAGGACAAAATACGACAGCACGAGGTCCGACCAGTTCACCGGGCTGCGCGCGGCGGAGATCGCCGCAAGCTTTTCTCCAAGTTCAACTGCCTCGGCATACCGGCTTTCCCGGTACAATGCGAGACTGCGTATCTGCAGGAAAAAGGTGCTCAGGGGCACCTCGGCGAGCGCCATTTGCGCCAGGGAATCGGCGCGTCCGTACTGTTTCCGGTCGATAAGGATCCAGCAGAGTGAATTCTTCGCGGGAACATCGTACGGGAACGGTAATTCCGCGGCCCGTTCGATCTCCCGGAATCCGGCTTCCTCGCTCCCGCCATTGATAAAGGGCAGCCAGCCGAAACTCCGCCCGAGATAATAGTGGTAGATGCCGAGGCCGAGCAGTGCCCCGCCGATGCTGGAATCGCGTTTCATCACCATTTTAAGCCCGGATGCCGAGGATACGGCATTTTTCAGAGCGCTTACCCAGTTCCCGGTTTTACCCTGGAAAACCGCGATACCGCCTTCGATACCGGCGAGATAAAACACGCACCGCAGGGAATCCGCTCCCCGCAGGCCGGCAAGCCGGGCATGCAGGACCTTGCGCGCGCTGTCCGCGAACCGGTAAAACCGGCCATCGTTCGCGAGGTAGGACTCGTAATCAAGCAGCTCGGTCTGCTCCACCGCCACCTGCAGATAAAGAGCGTCGTTATCGTCCGGAGACTCGGCCAGCCGCCGGCAGAGCATCTCCCTGGCCGAGGCATAATCCTGCCGGACAAGAAACATCTGGGTAGCCGAAAAAAGATCGTTTCCCGGAAGTGCAGCCCGGGCGGAGAGGGAAAATAAAAAGGGTAACAACAGTGTCGCAGGAATTTTTCTCATTTGAATCGCACGGGAGGATGGCGCGGGCCTTCCGACCTTTCACTCTACCGTATGTATAATTTCGGATACGGGGGTTCGTGACACTGTCGCGACCGTATAAAGCTCAGCTCTGCCGGTACGTTGCCAGAAATCGTTTCAGTTTCTCCGTGACTTCCGCCAGATCTTCCACGCACGGCAGGTAGACAATGCGGAAATGATCGGGGTCCGGCCAGTTGAAACCGCGGCCGCGCACCAGAAGCACCTTTTCGGCCCTAAGGAAGTCGAGTACGAACTTTTCATCGTCGGTGATCCCGAACTTTTTCACGTCGATCTTCGGAAACAGGTAGAACGCGGCCTTGGGTTTGACGCACGATATGCCGTCGATGGCATTCAGCGTCTCGTAGCATAGTTCACGCTGTTCGTACAGGCGGCCGCCCGCTTTTGTCAGGTCGTAGATGCTCTGCCGGCCCCCGAGCGCGGTCTGGATGATCGACTGCCCCGGAACGTTGCTGCAGAGACGCATGGAAGCGAGCATGGTGAGCCCCTCGATATAATCCCCCGCGAATCTTTTGTCGCCGCTGACCACCATCCATCCGACCCGGAAACCGGCCACCCGGTAGGCCTTTGAAAGGCCGTTGAACGTGACAAACAGGAGGTCATCGGCAAGCGAAGCGGTTGATACATGAGTATTACCGTCGTAGAGGATCTTATCGTAAATTTCATCCGAATAAACGATGAGCGCATGCCGCCGCGCGATTTCTATGAGCTCGCGGAGAATTTCGGGAGGGTAGAGCGCGCCGGTGGGATTATTCGGGTTGATAATGACGATTCCCTTCGTATTCTTATTCACCTTCTTCCTGATATCCGCAAGATCCGGCCACCACTCCGACTGTTCATCGCACCGGTAGTGCACCGCCGTGCCTCCGGACAAATTGACCGCCGCGGTCCAGAGCGGATAGTCCGGCGCCGGGATCAGGATCTCGTCGCCCTTATCCAGAAGCGCCTGCATCGCCATCACGATGCACTCGCTTACGCCGTTCCCGATGTAAATATCCTCCGTCCCCACTCCGGTGATATTCTTCTGCTGGCAGTACTGCATGATGGCTTTGCGGGCAGGGAACAGTCCCTTTGAGTCGCAATACCCTTGCGTATTCGGCAGGTTCATGATCATGTCGTGAATCACCTCGTCGGGCGCGAAGAGCCCGAAAGGCGCCGGGTTGCCGGTATTCAGCTGGATAATGCGGTACCCTTCCTCTTCCAGACGCCGGGCCTCATCGAGCACCGGTCCGCGGATGTCGTATAAGACGTTGTCGAGCTTTGAGGATTTTTTTATGGATTCCATGATAAGGACGGTCCTTGCGTACTGTTTTTCATTTGATCATTTCGGGCTACGGGAGCGGATTCATGCGGTCAATTGTAATGTATAAATATACACTACACTACCGGAAGGATCTTCCCCCTCCTTGGTTTCCTTTTTACCGCCGGTAACATTCATGCAGTATTTCCCTGTAGTTTACCATTAATAGTTGAATTGCAGTCCCGCCCCGACCTGATAGAGGTTGACCGTGGATGGTATGAGCTCGTGCGCGATATTGACATTTGCGTTCAGGCGGAGCCAGGACCACGGGTCGGCGAAAAAGGTGGCGGAAAACACGGTTCTGTCGCGGTCGAAAACCTCAAAGCGGTAGGATTTGTCATAAAGATCGGCTGCGTTGATGACCGTTCCATCCGAAAGGGTGTCGGCAAACGTGGGAGATGAATTGTAGGTATCATAATAACTGGAGCCCGGCCCCTCCCCTTTCCAGATTTGCCGGACCGACAGCCCCCCGCCGAAAAGGGCGGAAAACCTGCCCGACAGATCGAGCGTAATCTGGCGGGAGTGGGGTCCGAGCTGGTTCCCGAGCACCTGGCCGAAATTGACGGGATAATTGCGCGGCTGGTCTGCCGCGGCCGCGGTGGTATACACCCAGGGCTCTATTTGAAGCGCTTCCACCCGGAAAAGCGAAAGGGGCAGCCATGGCAGCGGATTGAACACCTTGATGCCGAAAAGCCCTCCCCATTTATCGTCGAAGTTGTTATCGTCCACAAACCCGGTGAGGTCATTCATATCGTCGATCACCACTTCGCCGTATGCCGCATATCGGCTGCTGAAGCGCGCCTGAAAATCAAAGGACATGATTTCATTATCGAGATCGCCAAGGACGTGTTCGGAAAAGTAAAACGGGAGGAAAGGCATGCAGTAAAGCGGCACGAACTCCCGGTCGTCAGTTATTATGGCATCGGAATACCCGACCGAGAATGCCGGCGACGGTGTAAAGGTAATATGCTTGGCATAGATGACCCGGTTCTCCGCATAGGTATCGGCGATCAGCTGCCCCACGACGAAGGTGTAATTCAAGGTACCGATGGTTTTATCGAACTTTATCTGCAAAAACGGCTTCCCGACGCCGGAAAATATCATGCCCGAGGAGTCATCGTACCCCCATGAGACCCGGTCGTCCCCGATTTTAAGGTCGAACCACGGGGTGGGAAATTTCATGTACGCGGTGAAATCATCATACCCCATGAGATGGCTGGGTCCCCCGTTTTGACCCAGGATCTGCGAATAATTTTCTCCGGAATCGGGATCGTTGGTTTTTACCCATTCCCGGAGGGAACTGTACTCGGTAATGATGCTCCCGTCAACATAGGTCGCCACGTTGCCGAGCATCGAGTAGAGGCGGACTCCCTCGGTGGATTGGTTGACGATCTCCCGGCGGGCGCTGATGCTGTCCACGCCCACCGCCGTGAAGCCGGGAACGGAGAAGTTACTGTCCTGGACGGCAATGGACGTTGCAACATAGGGAACAATATAGGTGTTCCAGCCATCGAAAAAGACCTGTCCGGGTATCGTCCGGTTCTCATGGTTATCCGACCCCTCCCGTGCAAATTGCCGAAGGTAGAAATTATTAATTGCGGTATCGGAAATTAGCCGATCCCGTGCGGCATAAACCAGGAGCGAACAGACTTGCGCCTCGGTGAACGGCCTGCTTGAAATGCTGATATCGCCGACCCGTCCGGGGAAGGCGATCATGCCGAGATACTGGTATACCGGATTATTGAGCGGAACATCATAGGAAACTTCTTTGCCAAAGCCCCGGAACAAATGGCACATGCCGAGAATCATGATACTGAAAATTGCGGCGATAACTTTTTTTTCGCTCATCATATTCCGGAGTCGGGGTCGCCTGGGTACCCGTTTTTTCAGTGTGCGGCTAATCCGATATTTAAATCAAGGAGCAGAGAGATGCCTATTTATTTCGATCCAATTGCTCGCCACACAATGCATTCCATCCTTTTGAAAAACGGAGAGGTCGATACTTTGGAAAAATACTATCTTTCTTGTCATTCACATTACTTTATTGGTTCATGAACATGAATTCGAGCATGGTCCTCCATATCTGCTGCGCTCCCGATGAGGCATGGGCGGTGCATACCTTGCATGACCGATACGATCTTACCTGTTTCTTTTGCAATCCCAATATCGCGCCGGAAGAGGAGTACCGCCTCCGCGCCAGGGAGGCCGGACAGGTCGCCGCCCATTACCTGGTGCCCTATGTCGAGGATGAGTATCTCCCTGACTCATGGGAGGCGGCTATCGCTGACGCGGCTGCGACTCCCGAAGGGGGCGAACGGTGCCGTCGATGCGTCATGTTGCGGCTTCGTAGAACCGCCGCCTTCTGTCGCGCGCGATCTCTGCCCGCGTTCACGACGGTCATGAGCGTGAGCCCTCACAAGAGCATCAAGCTTCTCAATGAATGCGGCGCGGCGGTCGCGGCAGAATGGGGCCTCGCCTGGGCGCCCTTCGATTTCAAGAAAAAGGACGGCTTTCGCCAGAGCGTTCTGCTCGGCAGGGATCTTGGTCTCTACCGCCAGGACTACTGCGGGTGCCGCTTAAGTAAAGAGGAGCGCGATCGAAGAAAAGCCTGTTCGCCGCTGCGCCCCTGAATCCGGGCCCTTGCCCGTTTCAGCCGGAAGGATATATTTTGGGTACTCTTTCGGGGCGTGGCGCAGCATGGTAGCGTACTTGAATGGGGTTCAAGTGGTCGCTGGTTCGAATCCAGTCGCCCCGACTCTATAAAATGCCTTAAAACCCTTATTTCATGCGGGTTTTAGGGCTTTTTTCTTGGAGCAATTTTTATTCTGGAATAGCTTGCTTTATGCTGGATTTTCCCGTATTTTTCCCGCACGAGTCCCGCAAATTTCCCGCACGGATCATTTAAGTTATCCTACCAGGCGAAGAAGCCGGTCATCGGTAATGGTTACGTAGTGGTCATAATGCGCGTGGAGCTTTGAGTGTGATCGCCCGGAGCCATTGCAGCGGCAAGGTCCGCTGGTTGGGTGCGAGTTCATTTCATGGACATTTTTCACTCTAGAAGGAATTTCAAGACCTCTCCTGTAAATAGATCGGGCGCTGTATCCATTGCTGTGTGCCGTTGACCAGGCATCACGACTATACGACTATTTTTCAACGCTCCATGGACGGTATCAACAGCCTGCTTGAAAAAAGAGGGACTGTCTCCACCGAGCAGAAGTAATGTGGAGAAATCTAAACGGCTGAATCGCTCAGGAATGAACTTGTACTGCTCATCAGCCCGCATCTCTCTGGCGATCGTATGTGCCGCTGCAATCCTTGCCTTCCAGACAGGAAGAGAGCGAAGCATTTCTATTTCGTGATCAGGCAATCTGACAATCTCTCGGAAGAAAGTTGCTACAGCTGCGCCACGCTCATCCTTGTCTACCAATGCCTGAATACGTTCAGCCGCTCCAGGCGGATAAATCGCGTTCCCCGTCGATAGGGGCGGTTCGTACAGAATCAGCTTTGCTATGTTTCTTGTCATGAGGGAGGTTTCCAGAGAACAGATTGCGCCATGGGAATGACCCAGAATGTTGACTGGCTCTCGGATTGAGTTGACTACCGCTGCCACATCTTCGAACTCGCGTTCGATTGCATACGCACTTGTGTCTCCGCTCTCGCCGCTTCCTCGCCTATCGACTGCATACACCGTGAAATGTCGCTCGATCGCGGATAGGATGGATGCCCACCGAGTATGATCAGCGGTTGTCCCATGGACGAGAAGTAATGGTGCACCCGAACCAGTCCGCCAGTAGGAAATTTCTGTTCCATCTTTCGATTTTATCTTGGTCATTTGTCCACCTTTGCCTCGATTGGTTGATTTCTTGCAAGGCTGCGTAGCGTATAACGTTTAACAACCGTAAGACGCAGCTGAATTGCCGACGTCACACAGCGAGCGAAGCGTCAACGGTGAGGGAAGCATCAAACCGGCCATGTGCCGAAGGCCGAGGGCGGCTTTGCACCCGATGTTTGCTTTGTTTGTGGCTGTAAATTTAAACCTACTATAGTATAATGTCTTTCGTGACGGCACTTCTGCCTTTTCTTCTTTGTTTTTTCAGTCCGCTTTCTTCTTCCGGCGTCACATATATATTTTTTCTTAATCCATTGGCGTATTCGAATGAAAACTATATAAACAGTCGGAAATCATACGGAATATTCTGTAGCGATTCAGTTTGTTTTGCCATACGAGATAAAGTTTTAGAAAAATCCAAAGTGGCCGGAAGGATTCGGTACATTTCCGCTGTATTCCAATTCATTTTTGTTAAAGCTAAAATATCTAGAGCAACTTTTCGGATATCATCTGTTCCACGGAACCTACGTATAAAAAGTGGGTGCGGTATACCACGTTTCCCCTTATAGTAGTTCAATCGCCCATCTGCAATATCATTGTGAACCACTGAACCGTGTGTCCAAAGAAGGAAACTAAACTTATCCAACTGCACCACGGTGCCACGCTCAACAGGAAAGAGGTGTGGCGCTTTTTTACCTTCTGCTCCACGTATACCCCGCCAATTACATGTTTGTTGAATTTGAAGTAGTTCAACATTTTCAATGCCATCTAATGCTTGCGAGATACCCTCAATTTCTTCTTTTGTAAAGTAAGTGGTTTTGTGAATGACTATTTTTGATAATTTTTCAGTAGATCCAATCCGAAAATATGCTTCTTTTAGTTTAAGGACAAATCGGCGAGCATCTTCTTTGCTCATAAATGCATTTTTTCCTCTAACTATTGCATTTGAAATAGGCTGAAGAAGGAATCTCATGCCTTGGCCAGTCGAGTCAAAAAGCTGACTGCTCCCTAAAACAACAGAGCATTTGCCGTTTTTAATATCAACAGAAAATCCTAACCCCACAAACGCTGTTTCCGGACTTAAAACAGAACTCATCCAAGGTGTACCATTGCCCTTGACATAAAGACCAAGAGACAACCACCATTTAACTCTGCAAGCATCAAAATATTCTATCGATTTATCTTCTATCATTTGTATCTTAATATTCTTTTTTGCACAATAAAGTTTTAACGAATCATGGAGGTCAAATTGATAATCATCATTTTTTAATTCGCGATATCCGCTCCATTCTCGCGGGATATAGATGACCAAAATATCAAAATCACCCCTTAAAGTATAGAAATAATCGATCTTTCTTTTTAAATGTTCGTAAAACTCAATCTGACCCATTGCGGAAACATCTTTTCGACGAATTATTTGGCAGAGTATATGGTCAGCACTATCTGGAATTTCAAGATAGGTTTTATATATACTTGAGAAGGATTCATAATCTACAATGTATTCTTTTTCTGATTGTGGCTTTGATGAGCTGCCAAGTGCAGCTAAGTAATTTCTAATTCTGGAATGAAAATCTTCAGGAGCTATTATGGCTATTCGGATATTACTATTTATCATAATTCGAGTTTCAAAAGATTTGTCCAATGGAGCATAACGGACTAATCCTTTTAATGGGTGTACACACTTAAAATTCTGATCGGCAAAATGAAAACAAAGATTTGGTTCTTCTAGTTTAAATGAACCCTGGAAAAAATGAGTATCACCCCTTTGATATCCTGCAAAACAAAGTGACGGCAGAACCTTTATGCTAAAGATATCAAGGGTAAACTGCATCGGATTTGATTTCGAATGTAAGTATTCTACCCATAATTTAAGTTTGTCGTTGTAAACCGCATTGTAGCGGTTTGATTGAATGGCGTTCGATAATGCTTTTCGCTTATCTTCATCTTCTAAATTGCAAATATGTACACTTGGAAGAAGAACAATAAAAAGTGCACCATCAATATATTGTAATTGTAAATTTATTGATTCAAATATCTTTATACCTGAATTCGCTTTAGCTTTATAAAGTTCATTTGAACTTAATGGCAGATGTGGGCTGTAGTATGTCCTGTTTCCTTGATTCTTTGCTTTAATTAAACCATACACTCGTGTCAGTGAATTCTCGATTAAATCATAAAACAAAGACAAAGAAGCAGAATTATCCCTGTAAAGGAATTTTTCTTCAATATCGGTTGCACCAATCTCTCCATCTATCGTTCCAGAAAATGCATCTGCGATTTCACTTAAATCACCAAAGGCGTATAAAAAACCTCTAGAAAGCGCAGCAACAATATTACGGTTTGCAATTCTATTCCTGAGAGAATCCCAGCCATCTAATGTTGTTTTACATCGGTAACAAGTTTTCGGAAACGAGTAAACCTTAAGTGCATTTAGCTTGAGTGGTGCGAAAGTGCTTTCAGCTTGCAGCGCATAAAATGGTTTCCGTTTCTCAAAAAGGTTGCTAGCAATACCCTCAATTTGGCTATTATTGATTTGACATGTAGCATAAAGGTCATAAAGCAATTCATCAAAGCCATCTACCTCTACAAAACCAGAATTGCTATTCTTTTTATTAGCCTCAGCGACAATGGCACAAATATCATCATTTGGAATACTTCCCTTTCGGATGCACCAATATAAACCCATCGGAAATGGTTTAATATGCAAAAGGGCATCATTGAACGCTTTTAAGATTGATGTATCATTCCCGCCATAACCGATAACAATTAACCCCATTTCTCTTGCTGACATCCCAAAGGAATTATGGAGGCCAACCACCAATTCACCAAGCTCTGCAATTGTATTTTGAAGACTATCATACCGATAATCTCCATGTAACTTATTAACTATTGGATAATTACTTTTTGATTCAGCATGATGAGAATTATCTGGCGAGATTACAACCAAAGGAAGAGCAGGATTAATTGATTTTATCCCGCTCTCGATTAGTTCATCAAAATTGGTTGTCCAAACAGAATTGACATGAGTAGATTCTATTAATGCACCTAAACATTTATGGCCCAAAGATGGATTTATGCCGCTAGTTAGCGCTTGAATATAATGTTTACGATCATCACGGCTAGGGAAGCATTTTTCAAAGTAAAAAGAATATTCTGTTCTACTACCACGCTTTGGAAAACCACCTTGCAAATCAAAGTAATCTTGTAATTGCTTTCTTGTCTGCTCCGATTCAAGATCTTTAAATTTTTCTTCTCGCACCTTATTTTGCGTACAATATATCGTTCTTTTGAATCGCCATGTTAAAGCCGTTGCAGTTGGTATTCCAGCCTCGATTGAACTCCCTGCACCTAATAAGAATCCCATTGAACCCTTAGGTTTTACAGAAAAACTACGAAGAAACGTAGCGTAATCTATTCTAACAATTTCACCATGCAACCTGTCATTTTCTGAATCCATATATTCCACCTTTTTATAGATGTTTTTTACAGATTATTCAAAATAATTTTGGCTAAGGCTTATCGTAAAGTTTTTTTGACGCCGCCCGGTAGGTGTTCATTGTCAGCCCGGCTTGCCCATTTTTCCCAAAAGGTTTTTCCGATTCGGTTTCGCCGCCCCTTCGAATAGTTCATAAAATTCATGCAACTTTGCCTAAAGAATATTCTTATCCGGCAGTTGTGTACGATATTCGGCGACGAGCGAAGGCGATAACGCACGGCTCGGGGCAATTGTCGCACCAGTGGCACGACTTTTCGGTTGTTCCGGTAGGTTTCGAAAAATTGCCGCATTCTAAAAGGGTTGGCGCGGGTAAAACCCCGCAGATTCGGGTAATGCCGTTGAATAAATCGGGATAGCTCCGCGATGACGCCTTCTCCCAATCGGCATTTTCGAACTTTCCCAAAATATAGCCTCCGACCTGCCAGTATAAACTGACAAGCTCTGAATTGACGATACCGTAAGCGCGCAGGCGGGCCAACTTTATCAGTTCTAAAACTTCGTGAAACGACGATTCCGCCGTGCTTCTACGCGCTTCCCGAAGGGTCGGGAGTTCTTTTTTCCTAGTTCGGGAGGGCTTCATTTTTCAGTCTATTTCTTCGGCATCATTGATCATAAATAGTTTTCGCCGTGTTTCGGGTCAAATTCATTCCAAGGTCACATGAGGGGATATAGACAGTTACTCAAAATAGCGAAGGTGTACGTGCCGGCTTTGGTTACCTGAAAGTTACCTTGTTTATGGCGTCTGCCGGGATATTAATTATAGAATTAAAAAAATATCGCTGTTGATTCGCGACATGCCTTTTGGGGGAAAGAGAGAATTCTTTTATATCGCATCAGTTACCATGCCTTGCGGGTTGCGCCAATTTCACATTATATTAGGGGATCCTCAAATCGTATGCCTGACGACTTTATGACCGAAACGATGGTAATGACTGAAAATTCAACTAACTCTGCCGTTGATTTTTCGAAGCCGTTGAATAGGCCATCGGCGCTTTTAAACGATGTGCATGGTGCCGTTGATCTTTCGAAGCCATTGCAAACGCCATCGTCGCCTTTAAACGATGTGGATAGCGTCGCATTGAAGCATGCGATCGGAAAAGCGGCCGATTACCCCGGTTTGACGAGCCTTCTCATCGTAAAAAACGGTTATCTCATAAGCGAGAATTATTTTAAACAGGCGCGGCGGGAAAGCGTCCAGAAAGTATGCTCAGTCTCCAAAACATTCATCGGTATCTCGATCGGCATCGCCGTCAAGCAGGGATATATCGCAGGTATCGACGATCCGATATCGCGCTACCTCAAAAAATTACCGGCGAATTGGGACGAACAAAAAAACCGTATTACTATCCGCCATCTGTTGTCGATGACGAACGGCTTGGAATTTAGTGACGACCCGGGCCATAAGGATTATCATGAACTTTTGAAAGCCAACGATCCGGTTTTGTACGTCCTGTCGAAACCGATGGCCGCGGAACCGGGAGAAAAATTCAATGACGACCCCTCGGCTTTCCTGTTATCGGCAATTATTACCGATGTGACGGGCATGAGCGCCTTAGATTTCGCCAGAACATGGATATTCAGACCTCTCAAATTCGGCAAGAGGAAGTGGCGATCGATTGGCGGGTGTACCGCCGGGATGAACGGTCTCTCGATACGGCCCCTTGATATGGCCAAATTCGGCCAATTACTCCTTCAGAACGGTTTCAACGGAAAAGATTCTCTTCTGCCATCCGGCTGGGTTAAAGAAATGTCGAGCGGACAGTCGAAAAACGGCATCGGCGCCTTCCGGAACAACATGGGAACCGTCATCGACGCCAATTACGGTTTAATGTGCTGGATCGCCCGCATGAACGATTTGAATTTTTTCTGGGCAATGGGATCCGGCGGACAGCGGATGCTTGTCATTCCCCAAAAGAGAATGGTGGTGGTGATGACGGCATCGATGAAGCAATCGTTTTTTATGTCGAAACGCAGATTCACGGAAAAACGGTTTTGCCAGGAGCGGGATCTCTTGCAGTTTTTTATCGATCATATTCTGCCCTGCGCGAAATAAGTAACGCCGTCTTACACCGTAGTTCTTCATGGCTCGCCTGCCTGCCGAAACGGCGGCTCAGAAAGTTTCCGGATGTTTGCGTCGCTGCCTTTGGTACGGAACGCCAGACCACCTGAAGATTAAGGGTGCATCAAGGCTTTCCGTCAATACCTCCCGCGAAAACACGTGCATTCCAAAAATGCGAATTTTATATTTTTGAACGGTTGATTTTAAACGCCCGCAAACGGAGGCAGGCGCCGTGAAAAACTTTTTACGACAGGTCACTATTGGTTTGGGAATGCTGGCTTTATTGTCGCAGGCGGTAAATGCCTTGTGGTTACAAACAAGTAAGACCAATGGGGATATTACTTCATTTGCGGTGAGCGGCGGCGCTGTCTTTGCCGGATCTGATAGCGGAGACAGTATCATCCGTTCCACCAATAACGGCACCAGCTGGACCTCGGTCGGATTCCCGAATGGCGTGAATGCTCTTGCGGCAGGCAATGGCAATATCTTCGGCGGAGTGTGGGGTAGCGGCGTTTACCTTTCCACCATCGCCAATTTTTTTTCATCCTGGGTTGACTATACCGTCACCCTTACTCCTGATCAGCCTTGTTTTGATTATGTTAAATCTCTTGCGGTGATCGGGGATAACATAGTGGTCGGATCGTGGGGTAACATCTATAAAGGCCGGGTTTCCGCCGATAGCGTTACAAACTGGACTTCCGCCAATGCCACCAACACAAGTAATTCCATATTTTCGTCTTTTGCGGTCATTGGCGGTAATATCTTTGCCGGAGCATTTACCACCCCCGATGGCGGCGTATATCTTTCCACCGATACCGGTACAAGCTGGACTGAAGTCGGCAGCCCCTACGATAACAGCTGGGATGTCCGGGCTCTTGCGGTGATCGGCAGCAATCTCTTTGCCGGGTCTTTGGGCGTTTTTTTATCCGCCGATACCGGTACAAGCTGGAAAGCGGTCGATTCAGGACTCGCGAATGACACCATCAATTGCCTTGTGGTAAGCGGCGGTAATCTCTTTGCAGGGACCAATGGCGGCGGTGTTTTCCTTTCCACCAATAACGGCGCGCGCTGGACCGCGGTCGATTCAGGACTCACGGTCAGTAATGTCAACTCTCTTGCAGTGAGCGGCAATAATCTCTTCGCCGGAACGCAAGGCGCCGGGGTATGGTGCCGGCCGCTTTCAGAGATGATAAGCGGGGTAATAAATGATGAACCGCATCGAGTGATGCTTAACCAGGAAAATTTGATGGTATATTCTCCGCGTCATGGTAACCCCGACGTAACCATTGAATTCTCTCTTTCCCGTGCAGGTCGAGCACGTGTTACCGTTTATAATCTCTACGGTCATGAAATAGCATCTCTTGTTAATAAAAGTCTCGGTCAGGGTCGCCACAGCACAACATGGGATACCCGTAATGCAGCGGCAGGTTGTTATACGGTACGACTGCAAGAGGGTTCGAATGCGTGCGTGAAGAGCGTTCCGATTTTCCCATAATTCGCCATTCTTAACAGACCATAGAAGGAGGGAACGATGGCTATCAAAGCCGGATGGATCGAATATGGCGGCGAGAAGGGATATTTTGCGGTCCCGGAAAAGGCCGCGGAACCGCTCCCCGCAATCATCGTGATCCAGGAATTATTCGGCGTAAACGACCATATCGAGGACGTCACCCGGCGTTTTGCCGCAGCGGGTTATGCAGCGCTGGCCCCGGATCTCTTCGTGACCGGTGGTGCGCGGCCCGCGGCGCTTACCCCCCAGCGGATCGAAAAGGCGATGAAGTTCATGCGGCAGCTTTCTCCGGCCGCCTGGGGAAACCCCGCAATGAGAGACGCCGAGCTTACCAAGCTTCCTGAACCCGACAGAACGGAGATCGGCGAAACGTTTGGAAAGCTTTACAGCGGCGGTCCCGACCGATTGGCGGGATATATGCCCCGGCTCAGGGCGGCCGTGCGCCATCTCAGAACCGGGCAGCAGGAGACCAAAGAACAGAAGGTGGCGTGCGTCGGCTTCTGCATGGGCGGGGGGCTTTCGGCCCTTCTTGCCTGTGAAGAGCCGGAAATTTCCGGCGCCGCCGTGTTCTACGGAAGCACGCCTCCCGCGGACAAAATACCGTCCATCCGCTGTCCCGTTATCGGTTTCTACGGCGGCAATGATCAGCGGATCAACGCCGGCATTCCCATGTTCGAGGAGGCCATGCGTGCGGCGGGCAAGTCTTATGAGCGATTTGTCTATGAAGGGGCGAACCACTCCTTTTTCAACGATGGCGGCCAGTCTTACAATGTCAAGGCGGTGCGGGATTCGTTCGTGCGGCTTTTGACCTTCTTTCATAAAATTCTGTCGGCGTAGGCGGCGGCGGTGGAGCGGTTGCAGGAGTGCCTGGTCATGGCCAAGCCGGCGGGCCCCCGGTGCAACTTGCGCTGCGATTACTGCTACTATATTGATAAAGGGAACCTTTTCCCCGCAGGCCCGGTGCGGATGCCCGAACCGCTTCTGGAAAGGTACATCGCCCAGCGGTTCGAAGCGTCTCCGGGCCCGTGTACGCACTTCGAGTGGCACGGCGGAGAGCCGACGCTCGCAGGTCTGGATTTTTTCCGCACCATCACGCGGATGCAGCGCAAATACAGACCCGACGGCCGCGCCGTTTCCAACGGCCTGCAGACCAACGGTCTCCTGATTGATGACGCATGGGCCGATTTCCTGGCCGGCGAGGGGTTCTCGGCGGGCCTCAGTCTCGACGGACCGGAAGAGTTCCATGATTGTTTCAGGAAAACCGCCGACGGCCGGCCCACGCACTCCCGGGTTGTTGACGCCTTTCATCTGCTGAAGGAACGCCGCGTTTTCTGCACGGTGCTCTGCGTTCTCCACTCTGTAAATACGGAGGAACCCGACCGGGTGTACGATTATTTCCGCAGCCTCGGGGTCTCCTATCTCCAGTTCCTGCCGCTGGTCGGGGCCGGCGGGGCTTCAGCAAAACCGGAGGCGATCGCTCATTTCCTGTGCCGTATTTTCGACCGCTGGATCGCGGAGGACGTCGGCCGGATGGTGGTCCAGGCTTTCGACGAAGCGTTGCGGCCGGTTTACGGCGCACCGCACGTGTTGTGCATTCACCGGGAGACCTGCGGCGACGCGGCAGTCTTGGAACATGACGGGAGCTTTTACGCCTGCGACCATTTTGTCGATCCGGAGCATTTGATCGGAAACATCCGGGAACGAAACCTCCGTGACCTGGCAGCCGATCCTGCGATGCGCCGCTTCGGAAGGGTCAAACGGGACACTCTGCCCCGGTTCTGCAGGAAGTGCGAGGTGCTTGCTTTTTGCAATGGCGGCTGCCCCAAAGACCGCCTGGGAAACGCCCCGGATGGAGAGGCCGGCCTCAATTACCTGTGCCCGGCATATAAGGCTTTTTTTCTCCATGCTGGACCCCGGCTCGTCCGCCTCGCCGCCCATATGAAAGCCGGAAAGCCCCTGCGGGCATTCAGAGCCGCGGGAACGTGAAAGTTGCGGCAGGAACAATTTCCTCCCTGCCGAAATCCGTCTCGCTCGTGGGGTCTTTCTGCCGAATTATCAAGGAACATCCCTGTTGACAAGAGACGGTGAAAACGCGGGAACGCAGACGGCAATATATTCCGCCCCCTTGGGGTCCGGAGTGCTGTACTGCACCCACTCCCCGGCCTGAACAATCACTGCCTGACCGGCCGTGACATCGACGGTATCGGTTTTCGACCGCACCCGCAGGATTCCTTGCAGCACCACGGTATACTCATTGAAACCCGGCGTCTGGCCGGGCTCTACCCAGCCTTCCGGGCTCTTCATGCGCGCAATGCTGACGACTTCTGTTCCCGAGTTCACCCGACCGAGGAACTCTTCGATTCTCTTCGGTTTATTTCCCGCTGCGGTAATGACTGAAGGACCTTTTATGACAACCGGCACGCAACTCCTCCTCATTGTCGATTTTTCAGGGATGTTTCCATTCCTCCCTTATTTTTCTTCTGTTAACTCTCTGAAGCGCAGCCTCCTCATCCATAGATGGAATTTCATTCAGGCCAATGCTTGAATATATCATATCGAATTATATTATTAAAAGCATTGCGTAAACCGGATGGCATCAGTTCCGCGAAAAGGCGCTGCACCTGAAGGTTTGGCAATGCCTAACACCATAACCTCAACACGCCGATGCGAAAATCTATTGCAAATCCTATGATGGTTTAATGGCATAAAAATTGCTGAAGTTTGACTTAAAGAGGTGTGCATGAAAATTTGGCCAGTGAACAACGGGATGTGTTCCACAAAAACTTACCCTTAAAGCCAGGTAGGGATTTATGGATAAGTCTAAATTTGTTTATGTAAGCTACATTGCAGCATCGCCAGGGGCGGTGTGGAATGCACTTCTTGACCCGAAGATGACTGCCAAGTACTGGCAGCATGAAAATGTATCCGACTGGCATGAAGGCTCCCGCTGGGAGCACCGAGCTACTGACCGATCGGATCGAGTGGATATGGCCGGTAAGGTCATGGAGAACTCCCCTCCTCGGCGGCTGGTCCTGACATGGGCATTACCCGAGGATGCGTCACGTGAGAATAATCATTCGCTGGTCACCTTCGAAATCGAATCATATGCAGGTTGCGCGCGCATAATAATAACCCATGACAACCTTGAGCCCGGCTCCGAAATGCTGCGCGGCATTTCAGAAGGCTGGCCAAAGGTTATATCGAGCCTGAAATCACTCCTGGAGATGGGATCTCCACTTCCAAAGTTGTGGTAAGTGCCACCTCTCTCAATCACCACCACATAGAAAGAAGGCAGGTATGCTGCTGAATCAATGGGATCGTTTTCGGGATCAAGGACTCCTCATTCTTCGCGTCGGTCTCGGCATTATGTTTATCTATCACGGCTGGCCAAAGATTATCGGCGGGCCGCACTTCTGGCACATGCTCGGCATGTCGACCGGTCATCTGGGAATCCATTTCGCGCCGACCTTCTGGGGTTTTCTGGCTGCGCTCGCTGAGTTCGGCGGCGGGATACTGCTCCTGGCCGGATTTCTCACTCGACTTGCCTGCGCCTTTCTTTTCATCGACATGTTCGTTGCCACCTCGATGCATCTCGGCAACGGTCAGGGGCTTGCGATCGCCTCACATGCGATCGAATGCGGCATCGTGTTCCTGAGCCTCATCCTGATCGGTCCGGGAAGATTCAGCATCGATGCCATGCTTTGTGGCAAAAAGTAAAAGGGAGGGCAAATATCTCCGAAGGAGAGAAAAGAGCTGCTTATTTCTAAACAGGGCGTAGATACTCCCGTTGAACGTTGAACTTTACTTAAGAGGAGCCTCCATGCATGGGAATCATCGCCCTCATCACTGACTTCGGAACCCGTGACTGGTATGCGGGGGAAATGAAGGGGGCTATTCTATCGGTCGCTCCGCACGCCACGATCGTCGATATCGCGCACGACCTTGATTTTGGAGATATCACCGGCGCCGCATTTTCTCTCCTTTCATGTTACCGCACTTTTCCGCAGGGGACCGTCTTCTGCGTGGTAGTCGATCCCGGTGTCGGTTCATCGCGGCCTGCGCTTGCTGCCGGGTGCGGTTCCTATTTTTTCATCGGTCCGGACAACGGCGTGCTCTCCTGGACGTTAGAACGGGAGAAAACCTACTCCCTGCGCCGAATCGAAAACCGGGCATTGCTCCCCAAACAGGTCAGCGCTACCTTCCATGGTCGCGATATCTTTGCGCCAATCGCCGCCTATCTCTCCTCTGTCGGCGACATGGATACCGTGGGGCCCACCGTTACCGAATGCATCACTTTACCCTGGTGCGAACCACGCCTCGACAATGGCCGAATCATCGGAACCATCGTTTACATCGACCGGTTCGGGAACGCCATTACGACTATCACCCGCACTGCATTTTCGCTTCTTCCCTCCCCGCCGACGAGTGTTTCCCTTCGGGGATCGCAGTTTCCCCTTTGTACCTTCTATCAAGAAGCGGGAACGGGAAAAGGGCTGGCCTACTTTGGCGCAAGCGGTTACCTTGAGATAGCGGTCAATCGCGGCAACGCATCGGTGATATTCGGCCTGCGGACGGGCGATGCGGTCGAAGCTGCTTAGCCCGGCGCAGGGGATTCGCTGGCGCCGCTGCTTTTTTGTATATTAAATGTTCAATCAACTCTTCGACCCATTAAGGAGACGCCCGATGAATAATACTGCCCTGAAATGCGCGCTCTTGAGCATGGCGACAATCCTGTCCCTTGTTCTCCCGGCTTTTCCCACTGCCGGAATCGGAGTCCAATATGGGTACGATTTATCGCTTTCCCTGCCGGATAAAATCGGGGAACAGGCGTCTTTGACCGATCTTTCGCTTAATACAAGTAGTTTCGGCGGCACTCCGCCGGCGGATGTCCCCACAACTATCTCCGGCAAGGATCTTCCGATTTTCATCAACCGTACCGGATGGACGCGAAACTGGTTCGATGTAGGAGGAAAGGTGTATATCGACTGCATCCCGATCATCGATGCACTGGAACTCTCAACCAACTACGCCATGTGGGAGTATCAGGGACAAATCATTTATCCGACCTCCATCACCTTCCATGCACCCGTTCCCCCACCCGTTACGCCTGCTTATTCCTCCAGCCTTGATGGTATTGCACAGATCAACTATGATACGTCAACCATCACCATGAAGAACCTCGGGCTCTCTAATCCGTTCGTCCAGAACACGCCCTACGCCAAGCTGCAGTTCGACCTGACCGCGCGCAAATATATTCTGAGCCTGCCTCCGATAACACATACGATCCGGATTTATGGCGGCGCCGGAATGAGCATGTTCTTCGCAACGCCCCTGCTCAGCGCAAATCTGATCGAGAAGGCAATCGGCAATACCCTTACCACCATCCATAGCCTCCAGAATTTGCAAAGCCAGGCATTCGGGAACCTGAATGTGGAGCAGGATATCGCCAAGGAGTTTATGAAAGAACTATTCACCTCGCACCGGGGGGCGCACCTTGATCTCGGCGCCATGGTCAAATTTCCCCTTATGCCGTTCGGCATCTACGTCGATTGCAAATATCTGGTTCCTTTCGGCCCCATGGATCCCAATGTCACGGCGCTGAAGTCGAACGGACTTCTCTTTAACGGCGGCATCGCCTTTACTTTTTAAGACGGGAAGAGCGCATGAATCAATTGTGGGCGCCATGGCGAATGGCGTATATCGCCGACATCGATAAGACCGATGCGGGGTGCGTATTTTGCGGCAAAGTTGCGGGGACGGATGATAAAGAGAGCCTCGTTCTCCATCGCGGCAAAAGCTGTTTTGTGATCTTGAATCTCTTTCCGTATAACAATGGCCACATCCTGGTAATCCCCTACGCTCATGTTGCTGAAATCAAGGATATCGGGCGTGAAACCTCATTAGAATTGTGGGAACTTCTCTGCAGATCTCAGGAAGCACTGAAGATGGCAATGCATCCCGATGGATTCAATATAGGCGTGAATCTGGGACGAGTTGCAGGAGCTGGCATCGATACCCACCTGCACGCGCATATCGTTCCGCGCTGGAATGGTGATACCAACTTCATGCCGGTCATCGGTGAGACCAAGGTGATTTCGCAGGCGCTTGGGGCAACCTACGATGCGCTGCTGCCCATATTCCGGTCCATGGCTTGAATCTCCTGCGGATCTCCAGGTCGGTAGCGCCACAACCGAACCTCCCCGCCCTCAAGGGTAGCATAGTTGTAGGAGCGCATCCAGGCTCCCGTATTGCAGTAGATTTTCTCGCCCCACTTCGACAACTCTGCATGGTGCGAATGGCCGAAAAACACGATATCGCTCCCGCTTCTAAGGTAGGATAGCGCATGCCGCCGGTACTCATCGACGATGTTCTCGTTCATGGAGCGCTCACTGGCCTTGCGGCTTGAGGCGGAGCAGAAGGTAGCGAGAGAGATTCCTATTTGCGCGGGCAGAAGCTTGTAGAGCGCCTGGCTCAATGGGTTGCGAAGCAATCGTTTCAGCATGCGGTAGGCGATGTCCCGCCGAATCAATCCATCCCCATGATACAGATGGATATGCCTTCCCTGGACATCTGCAGTGACATGATCGGGATGCATGATCATTCCCAGGGTTTCGGTGATAAAAGGTCCAAAGGCAAAATCGTGATTCCCGGTAAAGTAGTGAACTGCAATGCCGCGCTCGATGAGCTTCCTGAGAGCGTGGAGCACCTTGAAATAGTCGGCACGAATGGTACGGCCATATTCGATCCAGAAATCGAAGAGGTCGCCAAGAATATAGAGCGCAGCAGCGCCATCCGGAATCCCGTCGATAAAGGCTATGAATTCCCGCTCCCAGAGCGGGGCGTCCGGAAACGGGGCGCCGATATGCGCATCCGAAACGATGTAGATTATGCCATCTCTCCGTGAGTCTTCCATCATCGGTATTCGCGCCACCCTCGGTCTCCGTAAACGTATAAACTGTCATGGCAACAAAAAAGGGCGGGCACTCGTGTGCCCGCCCTCACTCCATCTACATGGAGCAGTTTGCTTTCGCTTCACGTCGCGCTCTCTTACTCCCACATATCATCGGTATTGTCGAGATCGCTCGCCATATCGCTGAAGTGATCGTTCTCATCATGAACGTTGCCGAAGTTCAGCTCCCGCATTTCCTCTTCTTCGACTTCGCTCTCTTCACTGTACCGTTCATCGACGTCGCGAAGAATTTCATCTGCATCAAATTGTTCATCGAGAATCATTTTACGTTACCTCCGTCAGCGATCACCTCGGGTATTCCACATCCCATGGGATCAAATAATAATTATATCCTACTTTCCTGTCAATACTTTTTTGCAGCCACCTCTTTCCGCTGCTTATCCCTGCGTTTACAGCAAAGATATATTACTTTTTATCACCTCGCCACTGCGAAGGCGAACCCTTTCTCACTTCTTTGAAGTTCATTGAATTACGATTACATGCACCACTTTAGCGAGTCACCATCGAGGAACTGCTTCGTTCCATCCGCCCATTGTCACCTATGCGACGACTCATCTTTTTCGAAGGATATCGTCGATCTCCTGTCGTACTTTAGCGTTATAGAGCGCCTCTTCGAGGTCGTGCGCGATCATTTTGCTTTGCGATAAAAGATCCGATCTCTTCACGAGCAGCGTAAGCTCCAGCTCTTTTTTGCGGTTTTCCTCCCGGTGGATTTTCAGGAGCAGCACGCTATGACCGATTCCCACCCCTAAAAGGAAAATGCATATCTCGATAAACAATGCAATCGGATGTAGTGCACTCATTATTCCCCCCTGCCTTTCTCATCGCCGATTCGGCCGATTCTTACTACCTACCCTTACGGCCGACCCGCCAAACCCATATCCAACAAGAAATATATCTATGGATTAAAAAAAATGCAAACTTTTATTTCTCTCATATCCCCTATGAAATGGGTCGGTATTGAAGTTCATCCGCGCCGCGAATTCAATCAGGGAACTGAGCAGCGTTTTTCCCTCCTCCAGAATTTTCTGCTCGTGCGCCGACGGATTTGTTTTTAATTCCAATCGTTCCACTTCGTCATTGAGATTCTTCAACGAACCGGCCATAATCGGCGAAAAAGAATCCTCCAGCCTATGCTTCGAGACAGGCATTGTGTAACGGTCAACGATATCGAGCAACAACCCGATGCGTTTGCAGATCGCAGAAGCCGGCGACACAGCAAGTACGGCCAGTTCGCGGATGATGGTGCGCTCAATGGATGTCGCCGATTCTTTAAGATCCAGAACGATCTTGAAACGATTGAACTGCGCATAAAGCTCCCGAAGGCGAATCGCGATTTCCTCTTCGCCGCCTCGCCGTTCGAGCTGCAGGATGCAATGGTTCCATTGCTGGTTATATACGAAGTCAAGCGGCGCCATGCAATAGAGCGGCAGCGGAGAATCAAGTCGTGAGAGAACATCGAGCTCCTGCTCATTCTGACGCATCCATGCGGAGTATTTTTCAAAGGTGTCGTTGAAAATATTCCGGTGAATATATGATGCCATGTTTTCACGGGATGTTTTGAAAATATCGGTAAGGGTAAAGGTGCGCGCGAAGGAGTGGTTGATCCACGCCCCGAGCTTTTCCTCAGCCCGCCTCGCCCGGCCTGCGGCGCCCAGATCGACCGCGCCGGGAATGACCCAACCCTGTACTTCCGCTTTATTGCGATGCGAAATAAGCACCGCACTCCGACCTTGCTCTCCGGTTAGCGCATTTACGAGCGAGGCAGCATAGCCGTGGAAGGAAAGCAACCCTTTTTTTGTTGAGAAAAGAGGGTGCAGGAGAATATCATATTCGAAGAGACGCTGCCTGTCGGCCCTGGCGATGCCGATCGATCGCTCCACAGCGGCGGTAAAAGCCAGTATCGCCTCATGGTTGAGGAAGGGCGCTATGTTCTTTTCGAAGAGTGACCGGCCGGTAGCGCCGCCCACATTGCACGGAGCCTGCTGCAGAATGGCCAGGAATTCTTCCAGCGCCTCTGCACGCTGCTCGGGAGATATCCCCATCTGCAAGGCGCGCGTCGCGTAGGCGAGGTTCTGCATCGCCTCGATGCCGCCGATGTCGGAAAAAAACCAGGCGCACGAGGTGAAGGAATAAAGCATATATTTCTGCGCCTCCAGATATTTACGAATAGAAATCGCCGCATCCGGGGAGAAAGAGGCGCCACCTGAGTTCGCGCTGAGAAAGTCGAGGAACACCCGCTCCGAAGGGTTGTCCATCAGGCGGATGTAATTGTCCCGCAACCTCCAGGGATCGAGCCCTACCGCCGAAACATGTTCCTCGAATTCGGCATCCACCCTTGCCTGCAGCTTCTGCATGGCGCTGCGCAGGGGGGAGCGCCAAGTCTGCCGCCAGGATTTCTCTCCTCCCGTTGTACATCCGCAATCACGCGTCCATCTTCCCACGCCATGCACGCAGCTCCAGGAGGTTCCTCCGCCGAAGGGATCCTTGAGAAGGGCCTCTTGACGCGGTGGGTTATGGGCCAGGAAATAGCCGAAACTCACCGGAATGATGTTGAGCTCTGGCGCTATTTTCCTGAAGAAATAGGCGAGGCACATGTCGCCGAACGCTTTATGATGTCCAAAAGTCTCGCCGTCAGTGGCAAGCACTACCGCTTGGTCGTCGACCGCATGGCGGGAGAAGGCGGCATTTATGCTTTGGCCGAAATCCTCCGCATTTTTCAAAAGATCGCCAAAGCTTGCTTCGCGGGAAAGACCCTTATCGAAGAAAAAGGCATCAACAAATCCGCCGGTTCTGTTGCCGGTGCGGTCGGAGGCATAGAGACGATAGGCATGGCGCGTATCGATACCCTGCTGTGACGACGTCCAAGCGCCGGCGCCATCGAGAGGACGAATTGCCTCGATCTGAGCGGGCGAAAGGATGACGAATCTAATATTCTCCTCAATGAGGCAGCCAACCGTCTCCATGTTGATGGCGGTTTCGGCCAGCCATATCCCCTCCGGCTCGCGGTTAAACCGTTCCCTGAAGAAATAGCGCGCCCACCGGATCTGGGTGAGTTGGTCACGATGGGAGGCAAGCGGCATGATGATGTGGTTGAAAACCTGCGCGATCGCATTCCCGTGGCCTTCGAGCCTGGCACAGCTAGCCTTGTCTGCATCGATGATCCGTTGTACGGTCCGGCGGTGGTACTGTTCGAGCCACGAAAAGAGGGTCGGGCCGAAATTGAAGCTCATCATTGTATAGTTGTTGTGAATATCGATGATCGCGCCGTTCTTATCGAGCAAGCGGGAAAACGCGTTCGGGCGATAGCACTCGGCGTATACCCGCTCGTTCCAGTCGTGGTAAGGCGCAGCCGAGTTCTGGGTTTCGATAAGGCCGATCCAAGGGTTTTCTCTCGGAGGCTGATAAAAGTGGCCATGTATGATAACATGTTTGTTTGACATTTATTATTATCCGCGATTGACGGGGTAATTACCTTCCCGCCTTGTGCCAGTCTTACTTTCCGGGGGCCCGCTCCGCGAGCAGAACGCGCGCCTTTTCGGAAAAGACATCTTCCGGAAAATCCCTGATGATGCGTCCAAGAAGCGCCTGAGCCCGCCCGCCGTTTTCGCGAACGTTAATATTCAGCAGGGTTTGGGCCCGCAAGTAGAGATACTCCGGCGAATCGACCGTATCACCCTGTCGCTCAAAGAGCGCTTCCGCCACCGTAATTTTACCGCGCTCCAGCTGATCCTTTATAATCAGAAGAAGCAGGGGAATTTTGAATTTCCCCGCTATCCCTGAAAGCTTTGCCACGGCACGCTCCGGCTTATCGATAAAGAGATAGTATGCTATTTGAGACCAGCCTGCAAGGGCATCGTTCGAATTCAGGAACAGGTGCAATAGCAGTCGATCGCGTAGGAACTCCTGTGCTCCGCTCCAGGCTGGCTCTGGAAGCGTGCTATCCAGAAGCTCGGAAAGGCGGTCGATATCCCCGCGAAACAGCAAAGTCCGAACCGACCAGAGAAGCGTTTCATTGGGCCGCTGCAACCACGCAACCCCTTTTTTCACCGCATCGGCCGCCCCGGCGATATCCCCTTCAAAAAGCCGCTCCCGCAGCGCAAGCGTATCGCGGGTAAAAGTCGGCGGTAACTCGCTGATCAACGATTTCGCCTTACCGATTCTCCCTGTCGCCTGGTTAAGAACCACGGCATCAATCCTGCGGTTCTCAGTGGAGAGACCTGCGTATTCGAGCCAGACGAGTGCGGAATCGAACGAATGCAGCCCTATATAAGCCCGGTACGCTATCTCAGCCGCGGCCAACTTTACAGGCGGCATTCCCGAGCTGTTGAAAGCCGCCATTGCAAGCGGGATTGCCTCGGCATAGAGCCTTCGGGAGAGCGCACGATCGGCAAGTTCGTACAGCCGCGGTGCAAGGCGGACGCGGGTTTCCGGGACGGCAAGGAGAACCTTTGTTTCGGCATCGTAGAGGTCATGCCGGTCGTAGAAATCGCCGATACGGCACTGAAGGCCACTAGTATCAATATTGCGGCAGTAAAGGGCACCTTTTTGGAAAGCAGCCAATGCGACTGCAATGGAATCTGCGGGAGCATTTTCCAGCCATAGGTACAGCCTTACAAAAACCTGATCGATTTTTCGCGGATCTGCTTGAAGCGCGCGGCAGTACAAAACTGCCGGTGCGCTGTAGCTGCCGGACAACACCTCGTCTGAATGCGCCCACTGCAGGAAATCATCGGCGGAGAGAGGATTACAATGGTCCAGCACCGTGTAGAGCGAATCCTCTTCCGCTATCCTGCCCATGGCTTCCTGTTCCGCAATCGACGCCCTGACCTGCCCGTGTTTTTTTTCCCATAATGCAAGTATTCCGCGCGGCAGGGCGGAATCGCTTCGCCCGATTTTGGCGGCGGTGCAGCGATACAGAAGCGAAAGGGACATCGACCTTCCCTCGCTCCACTTCTCGATAAGTCGCAACGCTTCCTCGCCGGAGCAAATGCCGTGAATTCTGTCAAGAGCCTCGACGGTCTGCGCAAGGCACTCCTCCCCGATCGATTCGGACCGGATTCCGTCAATCAGTCGCGCGGCTTTCACCGAATCGAGCGTTGCGCGCAAAGAGTCGGCGGGACACGCCCCGACAAGCGAGGTCAATAGAAGTGGAAGAAAGGTGATGCGGACCGTTATTGATAGCATAGGGTGGTTTCTAAAAAATCCGTTCCTCGTCGTAATCCCGGTTCAAACATTTCTGGCGCATACGGAAAGTTCTATTCAATGCTCGCTCCGACATGCAATCGTCCGAGGCTGTTCCCATCGTCCTTGTTTCGCGCCCATTCGAGGGTAACGATGCCAAACTTGGCCGGAAGGCGCACCCCGATGCCATACCCCAAGAAACCGGTTTCTTCACCCCAGCGAACCGCGGTAATGGACTGGGTAAAACCGAACCCGTTGTCGCAAAATATATATGCGGAACCCGTTGCACTGAAGTAATAAAGGTATTCCAACTGGTCATAGGCAACGGTCCTGAAAGCGAACTCATTATCCAGATATCCGCGGACCGACCCATATCCTCCGACCTGATACAACTCGGCTGCCACCAGCGTCGATTCCGCCGTGTTGAGATAATCCGTCACAACGCGCACGTGCAAAGCTTGGTGGTTCAGCAGCGGCGCATGAAAACCCGCCATGAACTCCACATTCGACCTGCTGTAATCACGCTCGCGCTCGGCAACCCCGCCTCCAACTGCAAGAGAGAATTCGGTCGACAACACCCCGTCCCTGAGCGGCTGCCCGGTTCGGCCGATCAGAAAATCCGCGCCATAGTACCGCCAGGTCCCTGTCATGGTGTCGCCGCTGCCGATAACACTGTCTAGGGTCGTTTCCGTCGCGGTAAGGCTGAAACCAACATTCCAGCCATTTTGGATATCGATCAGATCGGTCGCCTGCGCTGCAAGGTAGCCATACTCATTATTTTTAACTTCGAGTCCGAAGGAACCGGATGCTGTCATCGGGTAATCGAAGAGCCATGGCTTTGCTCCTTCGATATTAAATTTTTGATATGTTTTATCGCCGGCATAGAGAAGGGATGCGCTCTCGCCGGAATGGAACAAGTTAAAAAACGAGAGCGTCATATCGCCCTGCAGAATAGCCGAACTTCCCGCGATCGAGCTCAGACCGAGCGCGCCATCGATGCCGAGGCCGGTTCGATCCTTGAGATAGATGGGAACGGCCACGTAATCATTGTTCCGAGTTTGCAAGGTATCATGCACCCCGGCCGGCGCATAGGACTGCACGGCGATTTTTCCGAGGGTTGCATCGCTGATGTACGGTCGCCGACTTAATGCATCCAGCGTCGCTTCAACTTTTCGAATGTCAAACAAATCGCCGGGTTTCATCGCCACATCGTGCAGAAGGAGGCTGCGGCGGGTCGATTTTGCACCGAGAAGAAGCGGATCAGCAAAGAGACATTTACGGTCGGTCAGGATGCGATACTCCAGCAGCAATGAATCGAACCTTCCGCTTTTTCTATACAACGGGGCTGGCACGGGGGTGATGATCACGCTGACAGTTGCAAAAGGGAACCCTTTTTCAGCAAGGCGCCGACCTATCGAAACCACCCGACTGCTCACCTCCCCGGCGTCGTACGGCCGCGGGCATACAAACGGGGGGAGGGAATCAACAATTTGCGTGTCGATGCGCGGCGGCATCTCAAAAGTAATAGTGCTCCGTTTGCCCAGCATTACACAATAGTGATGGGGAACCACAGTATCCAATCGGGAGTTGAAAAAACCTGCCGAATCCAGATAATTCCGGATAAAATGCACCATTTCACGACCGCGATGAAGGGAAAGAAACCGCTCGAGGCTTTCACGAGAGAGGACCGATCGGGGACATCGAAAGGAAATTACAGCGCTGTCACTTATATCAAACTGCGGGTCAGAGGCCTCGGTGAAACAAAAAAGGGCAGCCGATAAGCACATCACAAAGCACAAGATTACGAGGCTGCGGATAGGACGCACTTCCCCTGCCTTGGCGGCTCTTGACTCAACCGCCTCCTTGGCGTCTCCTGCGTTCGAGTAATTCTTTCCCTTTGACCGAGTATTTTGCTATCGGAACCTCTTCGAGACGCTCGACGGAAATTGGCTCGCCCGTCACTTTGCAGATCCCGTAGGTGCCTTCCTGTATCCGCCCTATGGCCTCGTCGATTTCTTCGAGGTACTTCTGCTGACGCTCGGCAAGACCCATGGAAAATTCTCGCCCATAGGAAAGCGACGCAACATCGCCCAGATGGTAGGTGTACCGGGAGTTCTCACCCGACGCCTCGGAAATCGACTGCTTCAGGTTATCCTGCTGCAGATCGGTCATCTCCTCCAGCACTTTGTTTTTTTCCAACAGAAGCTTTACCCTGAAATGCTCAAGTTGCTTCTTGGTAAGCTTTCTATTCGCCGACTTCGAGTTCATGTCGCCTCCGTTTTCCGATACCCCGCCGGAGCTTCAGAAACGGTCAAAAGAGATATATGCCTTATTCCACATTTTCTGCCGGGAAGTCAATAGATTTCTCTCCGGTCTCGCTGTCATAAAAAATTATCATCTATATATACAACATTACGGGTAAAGGGGGGCAACTATTCACGGTCCTTTGAACATCAAAAAATGCGCGTAGCGTCGGGCGTTTTCAGGTACCGTAGGGTACACGAGCAATGACCTGTGAAGCTCCTGATAAAACCCTCTGTCCTCCTTATGAGACCTGATCTATTTTTTGAATACCTTTTTTTAAAACGGAGTTGTCGAATGACCCGTATGGAACTGGCGAAAGCCGGCACGATTACCGATGAAATGAAAAACGCCGCTGTCCGCGAGGGGGTGACGCCTGAAAAAATACGTGACGGCGTTGCGGATGGCTCCATCGCGCTGGTTCGCAACCGCCTCCGCCCCATCAATCCGATGGCCATTGGCCGTGGAACAAGGATCAAGATAAATGCGAATATCGGCACCTCGTCCGCTAAAGCAGATGTCAATGAGGAACTCGAAAAAATGCGCGTGGCGGTCCGACACGGCGCCGATGCCGTCATGGATCTTTCAACGGCAGGTGACCTCGGCGCGATCCGCCGTGCGCTCATCGAACAGTGCATGGTGCCGCTTGGAACCGTTCCCATTTATGAAATGACCACTGCCGCCCGTCTCAGGAAAAAATCGGTGCTCGATTTTACCGCTGATGAAATGTTTGCAATCATCGAGGAGCACTGCCGCCAAGGCGTGGATTTTCTTACCCTGCACTGCGGTGTGAATCTCAAAACCGTGGAGCGTTTCAAGGAAGTCGATCGGCTCGCCGGGGCGACGAGCCGGGGCGGAACCATTATTATGGAGTGGATCTACAAGAACGGTCGGGACAATCCTCTTTACGAACAGTATGACCGGCTTCTGGATATTCTCGCGGCCTGGGACACGGCCATAAGCCTGGGTGACGGTTTTCGTCCCGGCGCCCTGCACGACGCCACCGACCGCGTACAGATCGAGGAACTTATCGTACTCGGCGATCTTGTCAAGCGAGCGCGGCAGCGGAACGTAACCGTCTTTGTCGAGGGGCCCGGCCATGTCCCGATCGATCAGATCGCCAGCAACGTCCAAGTCCAGAAGACGCTCTGCGACAATGCGCCGTTCTATGTACTCGGCCCGCTCGTGACCGACGTTTCGCCGGGCTACGACCACATTTCCGGCGCCATCGGCGGCGCCATCGCCGGCATGGCCGGGGCTGATTTTCTCTGCTATGTCACCCCTGCCGAGCATCTTCGCCTGCCTTCGGTCGACGATGTCCGCGAGGGAGTCATTGCTTCGCGCATCGCAGCCCATGCGGGAGACATCGGACGCGGACTCCCCTCTGCCTCCGAATGGGACGACGCAATTTCCCGAGCGAAAATCGATTTAGACTGGGAGCGGATGCTTTCCCTCTGCATCGATCCTGAAAAAGCGCGTCGATACCGCGCCTCGCTCCCGCCCACCGGCGACCCATCGCACTGCAGCATGTGCGGCGATTTCTGCGCGATTCGGCGGTCGAAAGCGGTGCAATAGCTTTTGCAATTTTTGATTCAATTATGCCTTATTTCCGCCTAATTTTCTCCATTCCACCGATCCGTTATGAATGCATAATTGCCCGATGCCTGTTGCTCGACATGGTAGGCAACGAAGAAGATATGACTGGGGGACGCATGGTGCTCAAGGTCTACTTTGCCGACATATCTTCCGCCGAAGCTGCCGCGGCCGAACTCAGTAACTTCGGCGATCTTTCGGTCGCCGCCCTCGAGCAGGTCGATGAACGCGACTGGATCGCGAAGTGGCGAGCGTCAATGAAACCCGCGTCTCTCGCGAACGGGTTCTGGGTCTCCCCGCTCTGGTTGCCACCGCCCGCATCGGCAAAGCACTGGATCAAAATAGAGCCTAAAATGGCTTTCGGCACCGGCCATCACGAGACCACGCGACTAGCGGCTGCTTCGATCATAGCATTCCGCCGCCAGATCAACCATAGCCGCGTCCTTGACATCGGCACTGGTTCGGGGGTACTTTGCTTCACGGCAAACGCCTGCGGCGCATCCTCCTGCCTTGGCATAGAAATTGACCCGCAGTGCCGCGAAAACCTCGCAGAAAATCGCCGAGACAACGCCGCGCAGGGCAAAATCGCCTTTACCATCGGCTCCATCGGCTCCCTGAACGTCCAAGCTCATTTCGATTTTATTGTCATGAACATGCTCATCACTGAATCCGCTCCCCTGCTCGGCGCTACGGCCGCTCTGCTGTCTCAGGAAGGCCTGCTCATCTGGTCGGGCATCCTGACCGATGAGGCTGACAATGCGATCGGACTTGCCCGGAATTTCGGCCTTGTGCTCATTAAAAAACAGCGCGAAAACGAGTGGTGGTGCGGGACATTCAATAAATCCGGCTTCATTCCCAGCTGAATTTTTACGCATTTACATCGTACATTGACTATTCGTGTTTTATGATTTTGAAAGGACTTCCTATGAAAGCTGCGATCCTCCGGAAACCATGCACACCTTTTGTCATTATAGATGTTCCCGTTCCAACGCCCCGCGCACACCAGGTGCTCATAAGGGTAAGCACCTGCGGGATATGCCGTACCGACCTCCATATCATTGATGGAGAGCTCCCATCGCCTAAATGGCCGCTCATCTGCGGCCACCAGATCGTCGGAACGGTTGCCGCATGCGGAGAGTGCTCGACCCGGTTCGCCGTTGATGACCGCATCGGTGTGCCCTGGCTCGCTTCCACCTGCGGCGTATGCAGTTACTGCAAATGCGGCAGGGAAAATCTCTGTGACCAGGCGCGCTTCACCGGCTATACTGTTGACGGTGGATTCGCGGAGTTCGCGGTCGCCGACGAACGATTCTCTTTTCCCATTCCATCCGGATTCGGCGACAAAGAAGCCTCGCCCCTTCTTTGCGCCGGGCTCATCGGGTTCCGCGCTCTCTCCTTTGCCGGGGAAGCCCGTCGCATCGGCCTTTACGGATTCGGCGCGGCAGCGCATATCATCACGCAGACGGCGGTGTTTCTCGGCAAAGATGTGTACGCATTTACTCGGAAGAACGACAACGAGGGACAGGCCTTCGCCCGGTCGCTCGGCGCGGCCTGGGCCGGCGCTGTTCGCGAGCCGCCTCCCGAACCGCTCGATGCAGCCATCATTTTTGCCCCTGCCGGAGAACTCGTGCCCCTTGCGCTCAGGGCGTGCGCAAAAGGCGGCAGCGTGATCTGCGCTGGAATTCACATGAGCGACATCCCTGCCTTTTCCTATGATATTCTCTGGGGCGAACGCTCCATTCGCTCGGTAGCTAATCTTACGCGGAAAGACGGCGAGAAATTTCTGCCGCTTGCCGCGGCTATACCGATAAAAACTTCAGTCACGGTCTATCCTCTTGTCGATATTAATCGAGCGCTTGATGATCACCGGTCCGGCACTCTTAAAGGCTCGGCGGTCATCCAATGCTGCTAAGCGTATAAATTCGCGCACGAGCGAGAATGCAGAAACTTCGATAGCCTTTTTTCTTTCCCTCACCAAGTCGTTGTATTCGTCGCGGGTTTTAACGACCTTCCCCGCTCGTTCTCCTGCCTGTCGAAAGACGAGAGGATTTATTCGCAAAGAGAACTCCCGCAACAGAAAAACCAATTATTTTTAGATTGACTACCCTATCAGCCTTTTAAGAAGCAAGGAGCGCGCGCATGGCCGAGTTGTACCGCTTTGGTATCTCACTTGAAAAAGCGCTCATCGAAGCCTTTGACCGCCATATCGCCTCGCGCAAGTATCGTAACCGTTCCGAGGCGATCCGCGACCTCATTCGTGAAGAGCTGACCCGCAAGAAAATCGTGGAAGGCGGAGTCATTGCCGGAGCCATTGTCATGACCTACGATCATCACAAGCGCGAACTCGTAAATACCCTGCTCGACCTGCAGCATGACTTTCAGGATCTCATCATTTCGACGCAGCACGTCCATTTGACCCACGATCTCTGCCTTGAGATCATCGCGGTGCGGGGCAAGGCGGCGCTCGTTGAAAAATTGGCGTTCTCCATCAAATCGCTGGTCGGCGTGAGGCAGGTAAGCGTGGGAGTGGCGGCAGAAGAGGATTGAGAGAAGATATGTGTCGTCGGCATAATTCCCGCACTACATCGCGACCGTAATACCGAACATCATGCTGCATTCCCCATAGCCGTGGGAACTAATATCCATTAGACTTTTATGCCCGCAAAAAAGGTAGACTGAAAAAAATATTTCTCCTTTCTACGGCGCCAGATTCACCGAAATCCTGACTTCCGGTTTATCCGGATGATTTGTGGTAACAATAAACTCCCCGTTACGCGTTGAATCAAATTTCGGACTGGGAAGACTCAAATGGAATATTCGATACCCGTCGGCGCGGGTGGAGTCAGTCTTTACCCAGGTAAACATGACTGGCTGCTTGAGTTTCTTGAGTTTCTCCGCTACCTGCTCGGGGGTGCCCGGCAGGGAGTATTTATTCGGCTCATAGGTGACCTCTTTCACCTTAAGATCTTTCTTCTTGGAAGCAAAGGTGAGGATTTTTTCCTTACCCGCATCGCCTCTCTTGTAGGTAAGATACGTTTGCGATACTTCGATGATGCTCTCGACCGTCGCCTGGATCGAAAGACGTTCCATCGAATCGTTTACGGCGTTTGAGCGGACGGTAACATACTTGGTAATCGCACCGCTGTGGTATCCCTTGATATTAACCGAGGCTTCGATTTTGACAGTTTTCCCAGGCCGCGCCATCGAATCCCACTTGACTACCGTGCAGCCGCATCCAGGCCGCACTTCTTTCAGGACCAGCATTGCGTCCCCGGTATTTTTAATGTGAAAGACCGCGTGAAGAGTATCAACTTTCCCTTCGGCGACATCTCCGCATTGGAATGATTTCGTGTCGAATTCAATCATCGGACCCGCAAACAGGGAACCTGCGTACAAAGAAACCATGATAGTCGATACCAGACTTCCATGCATCATAACCTTCCTCCGTATTGATTGATATGTTTAAGGCTACTATCCTTTTTTCATCAAAATCAGCATCTTGCAATCTCGCTCCGCAGGAAGTAACTGCGTAGAGAAAATACTTCAGGACAAGATGAATGATTATATATAGCGGCTGTCCATGATCGATATGATGTGCTTGCGAAGCAAAATGCGAAATTATATATTTGATACTGATAATCGTTATCTTTAACAAGAGGAGTGGTATCGGTGGATGCCCAGAAACACTTCACCGACTTTTTAAACGCCAAAGGTATTCGCCGGAGCACGCGGCGTAACGAAGTTCTGGATGTTTTTCTCAAATGCGAGCACCATATCACGGCCAATCAACTGGTCGAACTGGTTCATAAAAAAAAGCCGAGAATCGGCATCGCAACGGTCTATCGGACGCTGAAGCTCATAACGGAGGCAGGTATTGCACGCGCCGTCGAGTTCGGCGATGGAACTATGCGGTACGAGCATGACTACGGGCATGAGCATCACGATCATATTGTCTGCGTTCAGTGCGGTATGTTCCGTGAGATCAGCAACAACGGCATCGAAGCTGAGCAGGTGGCGATAGCCGGAAAGCTTGGTTTCTCACTCCTGCGACATAAGATGGTACTCTATGGCATATGCCCGGCGTGCCGGAAGATGGGGTAGCATGAGCGCTTAGAATGCGAAAACTTACGGAGACTACTGTTGCGCCATTCTAATAATGGCAATCATCATCAATTTTAATGACGTCAGCTATAAATACTCAGCTACAAATACAAAGTGCGGCAAATCAATACTGACGTCAATAAATATTCTCTTGTGGATGATAATTAAGGGAATTATATACTTAACTCCCTTGGTTAGATTCGGAAGCATAATCAAGCATCAAACTGCTTCAAAAAGCAAAGATATCGAGTCTTTTCAGGGAAGGTCTCAACAAGAGATGGGATTTTGCTC
>Ga0187851_10000098_pt1 | contig 84498 bp, 66 predicted proteins | sample June2016WEW_6_10_FD_132997 | JGI IMG/M metagenome (GOLD analysis project Ga0187851, IMG submission 132997) | Peatland microbial communities from SPRUCE experiment site at the Marcell Experimental Forest, Minnesota, USA - June2016WEW_6_10 | ecosystem: Environmental > Terrestrial > Soil >... | reverse complement strand
GAGTCCAGCCCGAGGGGGACCCCGCATGCCGTTAACGGGCGCCGGAAGTTCAGTACCACTGGAGTGCAACGTTCCCTGGCCAGGGAGAAGGACGAGCAGCGGAGCCTGGCGCCACAGTCCTGATTCAAGTATGGAGTATGTGTCAAGGGGTTTGCGGCGTAAGTGATTGAGATAGTTGGGGAGATGGGTGGTGACTGCACCCGGTGGCGCCGGCGGTTTTGCCGCTGGTGTTTTTGAGAATGACCGAGGCGGAGCTGGGGCGAGATAAGAACAGAAGCGAAGGAAAACAACCGGCGGCAAGACCGCCGGCGTTACCGAGAGCAGGCCGGGCTTTGCCCAGCTGCGCGGATTGGTGAGCGGCGCGCCGGTTTACCAACCTGCCTTGCCGGGCGTACTTCTCTTGATACCGGCGTGTTGGCCGGTCGGGGACCGGCCCCACTTGGCTACTGCGTTTTGGCGGGGAACATCGGCGGTTTCGGCGGGTTGGCGGTCTTGACGACGTCCTGCTTGGTCGGCAATTGCGAAGTATCCCAGCCGCCGCCGAGGCTCACTACCAATTGCACGCTGGCCTCCAGGCGCCGCGTCAACAGATCGATCTGGGTTCGTTCGGCGGCCAGCGCGGTGCCCTGCGCGGTCAACACGGTGAGGTACGCCGTGGTGCCGGCCTTGTACTGCGCGGTCGAGACCGCCAAAGCGCGGTCGGCGGACTTGACGGATGCATCGGCCACCACCGATTCGTCGGCCAGGACGCGTAACGTGGAGAGGCTGTCCTCTACCTGCTGGAACGCGGTCAGCACGGTCTGGCGATACGCGGCCACGGCGGCATCGTAGGCGGCCAGGTTTTGGGTAACCTGCGCGCGGCGGCGGCCGGCGTCGAAAATGGTTTCAGCCAGCGTGGGGCCGACCGAGAAGAACCGGCTGGGCCAACTTAGCCAGGTGGTGATGCGCGAAGCCTCGAAGCCGGCCGTGGCGGCCAACGTGAGCGCGGGAAAGAAGGCCGCGTCGGCGATGCCGATCTGTTCGTTGGCGGCGGCGGCGAGGCGCTCATTGGAAGCGATATCCGGGCGCCGCTCCAGCAGCGTGGACGGCAACGCGATGGGCACCGGCGGTGGAGTCGCCGCCAGGATCCCGGCCGCGACGGTGACGGCCGCGGGCGGCTTGCCGGCGAGCACGGCGACGGCGTGTTCCATCTGCGCGCGCGTCACGCCGAAATCGACCAATTGGGTCTGCGCCGCGTAGAGCTGCGCTTCCGCCTGGGCCACATCCAAGTCGGATGCGATACCGCCGGCGAAGCGGTTATGCGTCAGGTCCAGATATTCGCTATAAGACTTGACGGTGCGCGTCAGCAGATCGATATCGCCATCCAGGCCATGCAATGCGAAATAGTCTTGGGCCAACTCGGATTGGTAGAGCAGCCGCGCGTTCTCCAGGTCCGCGGCGGAGGCTTGCGCCTGAGCGGCAGCGGCGGTCACGCCGCGCCGGATGTTGCCCCACAGGTCGGGCTCCCAGGAGGCGCTGATGGGCAGACTGTAAAAGGTGCGCAGTCCGGAAACTGCCGTGGCTGCGCCCGGCGCGGCCCCCGCCTGAGTGCGCGATTCGGTGATGGAAGGCGCGCTGGACACACTGGGGTAGAGCCCGGAGCGGACGATCTTCACCGCCGCCACGGCCTCGCGGTATTGCGCCTCGGCCTGCAACACGTTCTGATTGTCGATGGCGACCTGCTCTTCGAGCGCGTTCAGCTCGGGATCCTTATAGATCTCCCACCATTTACCTTTGAGCTGGCCGTCGTTGGGCTGCGCCTGCTTCCAGCCTTGTGCTTCCTTGAAATCCGCCGGAGGCTGCTCCTTGAACGCCGGCGGCACAACCGCGGCGGGCTGCTTGTAGGTGGGTCCGGGCGTACATCCGGCCAGCGCCAGCACGCCGGCCAGCGCCGCCACAACCGATGGCTTCCTGCGTCGCATTGGGTTCTTCAAGCCTCCGATCCGATCACCTGAGCCTGGCGCCCGCGAACCCGGTTCCACCATTGCTGCAAACGGTCGAAGTAGAGATAGACCACCGGGGTGGTGTACAGCGTGAGCGCCTGGCTGAGGACCAGGCCGCCGATGATGGTGATGCCGAGCGGGCGGCGCAGTTCCGAGCCCACGCCGGTGCCGAATGCCAGCGGCACGGCGCCCAGCATGGCCGCCATGGTGGTCATCAGGATGGGGCGGAAGCGCAGCAGGCAGGCCTCGAAAATGGCGTCGCGCGAGCTCTTCCCCTCCAGCCGTTCCGCCGCCAGGGCGAAATCGATCATCATAATGGCATTCTTCTTGACGATGCCGATCAGCAGAATGATGCCGATCAAGGCGATGACGGTCAAATCCGTATGGGTAACGGTCAGCGCCAGCAGGGCGCCCACACCGGCCGAAGGGAGTGTGGAAAGAATCGTGATGGGATGAATGTAGCTCTCGTAGAGAATGCCGAGCACCAGGTACACGGTGAGCAGCGCGGCGCCGATCAGGATGGGTTGGTTCGACAGCGACTGCATGTAAGCCTGCGCGGTTCCGGCAAACATGGTCTGAATGGTGGGCGGCAGACCGACCTTCTCGGCGGTGGCCTGGATGGCGTCGACCGCGTCCCCGAGAGCCACGCCGGGCCGCAAATTGAACGAAACGGTGACGGCGGGAAACAGGCCCTGGTGGTTGACCGAAAGCGGGGCGGTGGCCGGAGCGAACCGCGCGAAGGCGCTCAGGGGCACCTGAGACCCGGAGGGTGCGCGCACATAGATGCTCCGCAAGATCTCCGGATTCTGCCAGTAGACCGGCGCCACCTCCATCACCACGTGGTACTGGTTGAGCGGCTTGTACATGGTCGAGACCTGGTTCTGGCCGAAGGCGTCGTAGAGTGTGTTGTCGATCAATTGCGGCGAGATGCCGAAGCGCGCCGCGGTGGCGCGGTCGTAAGTGACCAGCGACTGGAGGCCGCGATCCTGTTGATCGCTGTTGACGTCGGCGATGATCGGGATTTTGGCTATTTCGCGGAACATACGCGGCGCGTACGCGTTCAGATCGTCCAGGTTGTCGCCGCGCATGGTGTACTGATACTGCGCGGCGCTGTTGCGGCCGCCGACGCGGATATCCTGGTTGGCCTGCAGGTAGAGGCTGGCGCCCGGAATCCGCGCCAGTTGGGGACGCAGCCGGGAAATCACCAGGTCGGCCGAGATTTTGCGCTCCGCCAGGGGCTTGAGCGAAATGAACATGCTGCCGGTGTTGGTGGACCCGCCGCGGCCTCCGCCGGTAAAGCCGTTCACCGCGTCCACCGCCGGATCGGCGGCGACCTTGTTCACCATCGGCAGCAGGATCTTGTTCATCGCCTGGAACGAGGTGTCCTGGTCGGCCAGAATCTGGCCCGAAAGGCGGCCGTTATCCTGCTGCGGGAAGAAGCCCTTGGGCACTTTGATGAACAGCCGCACGTTGAGTGCGACCGTCGCCAGCAGCACGCAGAGCGTGATGAACCGATGGCGCAGCACGAATTGGAGCGAGCTGCCGTAGCCTCCGATCAAGCGCTTGAAGGCGCGGTCGGTGACGGTGTAGAGCCATCCGTGGTCGGTGTGCTCCTTGAGCATGTGGGCGCACATCATCGGCGTAGCCGTCAGCGACACCACCATGGAAACGCCGATGGCCACCGAAAGCGTCACCGAAAACTCGCGGAACAGGCGGCCCACCACGCCGCCCATCATCAGCAGGGGCAGGAAAACCGAGACCAGTGAAATGCTGATGGTCATCACCGTGAAGCCGATTTCCTGGGCGCCCTTGAGGGCCGCCGCAAAAGGCTGCATCCCCATTTCCAGGTAGCGGGTGATATTTTCGATGACCACGATGGCGTCGTCCACCACGAAGCCGGTGGAAATGCACAGCGCCATCAGCGACAGGTTGTCCACGCTGTACCCCAGCAGGTACATAACGCCGAAGGTGCCGATCAAAGAAACCGGGACGGCCACGCTGGGGATGAAGGTGGTGCGCGGGCTGCGCAAAAACAAAAACACCACCAGAATCACCAGCAGAATGGAGATGATCAGGGTTCGCTCGACGTCGCGTACCGAAGCGCGGATGGTGATGGTCTGATCCATCACGACTCTCACGTCGATGGACTGCGGAATGGCGGCCTTCAACTGCGGGAGGGTGGCGCGAATGCGGTCCACCGTGTCGATGATGTTGGCGCCGGGCTGGCGAAAGATAACGATCAGCACGCTGGGCCTGCCGTTCATGTAACCGGCGTTGCGCAGGTCTTCCACCGAATCCACCGCCTCGCCCACATCGGCGATGCGGACGGCGGTCCCGTTGTGATAGGCGATGACCATGGGCCGGTAATCGGCGGCTTTAAAGATCTGGTCGCTGGCGCCCACTTCCCACATCCTCAGGCCGTCGGAAAGGTGGCCTTTCGGCGTGTTGGTGTTGGCGCCGTTCAGAATGGTGCGCACCTGCTCGAGGCCGATGCCGTAATTGGACAGCGCGTCCGGATTCAGCTCGATGCGCACGCCGGGCAGCGCGCTGCCGCCGACGAAAACCTGTCCCACTCCCGCAACCTGGGACAGTTTCTGCGCCATGATGCTGGAAGCCGCATCGTACATGACGCCCTTGTCGACGACTCCGGAGGTTAGCGCCAGCAATAAAATGGGCGCGTCGGCCGGATTTACCTTGCGGTAATTCGGGTTGGAGGGCAGGTTCGACGGCAGATAGCCGCGGGCGGCGGCGATAGCGGCCTGCACATCGCGCGCGGCGGCATCGATGTTGCGGTTCAGGTCGAATTGCAGGGTGATGCTGCTGGAGCCGAGGCCGCTCGACGAAGTCATCTCGGTGACCGCCGCGATGCGGCCGAACTGGCGCTCGAGCGGCGTGGCCACCGAGGTCGCCATGGTCTCCGGGCTGGCCCCCGGCAGGTTGGCGCTCACGTTCACGGTCGGAAAATCCACCTGCGGCAGCGGCGAGACGGGAAGCAGGCGGAACGCCACGCTGCCGGCCAGGGCGATGGCGATCAGCAACAGCGTGGTAGCGACCGGACGGCGGATGAATGGCTCGCAGATATTCATGGCTTACCGCGCCGCCACCGGCTCCCGGCCGGTTTCCAGGTGGTGCTCGCTCTTGTGCGAAAAGCGCCGCGCCAGCCGGTCGAACCAGAGGTAGATCACCGGCGTCGTGTAGAGAGTCAGCATCTGGCTGAAGATCAGGCCGCCGATGATGGTGATGCCGAGCGGCCGGCGCAGTTCGGATCCGACGCCGGTGCCGAAGGCCAGCGGAACGCCGGCCAGCAGCGCCGCCATGGTGGTCATCATGATGGGCCGGAAACGCAGCAGGCAGGCCTGGTAGATGGCTTTCTCGGGTTCCATGCCCTCCTTGCGCTCCGCGTCCAGCGCGAAATCGATCATCATGATGGCGTTCTTCTTCACGATGCCGATCAGCAGCACGATGCCGATCAGGGCGATCACGCTGAAATCGCTATGGCAGATGTTGAGCGCCAGCAGCGCGCCCACGCCGGCCGACGGCAGTGTGGAGAGGATGGTGACGGGGTGAATGTAGCTTTCGTAGAGCACGCCCAGCACGATATAAACCGTCACCAGCGCGGCCAGGATCAGCACCCATTCATTGGCCAGTGCCGCCTGAAAGGCCTGCGCGCTGCCCTGAAACGCGGCTTGAATGCTGGCTGGCAGGCCCAATTGGTCCTTCAGGCGGTTCACCCCGTTTACCGCGTCGCCCAGCGAAGCGCCCGGGGCGAGGTTGAAGGAGAATGTCACCACCGGGAACTGGCCCTGATGGTTGACGGTGATGGGCACGGAGATCAACTCCACCCGGCTGAAGGCGCTCAGCGGCACCTGACCGCCGGTGGGAAAGACGCTGGCCGAGGCGATGGGCGCGGCGAACACGGCGCTCGAACCGGCCGTGGAACTGGCCAGGGCCGCCGTGCTGGCGGAGGCATTGGGCGCCAGGTTGGAGGGCCCACTGGCGACGATGGCGCTCGACGAGCCTCCCGAGACCACCCCGGTCGACCCCGATGGATAGCCGGTGCCGGTGCGGATGTACAGCTCGTTCAAGTTCTCGGGGTTGCGCGCGAATTCCCGGGCCACCTCCAGAACCACGTGGTATTGGTTCAACTGCGTGAACATGGTGGAGACTTCGCGCTGGCCGTAGGCGTCGTACAGGGTCTGGTCGATGGTGGAAGGCGTGATGCCGACGCGAGCCGCGGTGTCGCGGTCGAAGACCACCCTGGCGCGCAGTCCCTGCACCTGCTGGTCGCTGGCGACGTCGATCAGGTCGGGAAGCTTCTTCATGCCCTCCAGCATGCGCGGGGCGTAGACGTTCAGCTCGTCGGCGCCGGGATCTTCGAGCGTGTACTGAAACTGCGTGCGGCTCACCCGGTCGTCCACCGTGATATCCTGCACCGGCTGCATGAACAGCGTGATGCCGGCTACCTTTTCCAGCTCCGGCTGCAAGCGCCGGATGACGTCGCTGGCGGAAGCGTCGCGCTGATCGAGCGGCTTCAGGTTGATCAGCACGCGCCCGCTGTTGAGCGTGGTATTGGTGCCATCGATGCCGATAAACGAAGACAGGCTAGCCACCGCCGGGTCCTTCAGAATGGTTCCGGTGAGCGATTGCTGCAGCCGCGACATCTCGCCAAACGAAACCGTTTGCGCGGCCTCGGAAACCCCCTGAATTACGCCCGTGTCCTGGATCGGGAAGAAGCCTTTCGGAATATACATGAACTGCAACACCGTGATCACCAGGGTGGCGATGGCGACCAGCAGCGTGATGGTCTGGAACCGCAGCACGAATCGCAAGGTCTTGCCGTAGAGGGCGATCACCGCGTCGAACGCGCGCTCGGAGTTGCGGTAGAACCAACCCTGCCGCGCATCCGGAGTGTGCTTCAGCAGCTTGGAGCACATCATGGGCGTGAGGGTGAGCGACACTACCGCCGAAACCAGGATGGTCACCGCCAGCGTGACGGCGAACTCGCGGAACAGGCGGCCCACGATATCGCCCATGAACAGCAGCGGGATCAGCACCGCGATCAGCGAGATAGTCAGCGACACAATGGTGAAGCCGATCTGCGCCGAGCCGCGTAACGCGGCTTGCATCGCGCTCTCGCCTTCCTCGATGTAGCGCGCGATGTTCTCGATCATCACGATCGCGTCGTCCACCACGAAACCGGTGGAAATGGTGAGCGCCATCAGGGTCAGGTTGTTCAGGCTGTAACCCAGGAGGTACATCACGCCGAAGGTTCCGACCAGCGAAAGCGGCACCGCGACGCTGGGGATCACGGTGGCAGCCAGGTTGCGCAGAAACAGGAAAATCACCATCACCACCAGCGCCACCGTCAGCATCAGCTCCAATTGCACATCCTCGACCGAGGCGCGGATGGTATTGGTGCGGTCCGTCAGGATGGTCACGTCCACCGACTTGGGCAGCGAGGCGGTGAGCTGCGGCAGCAGCGCCTTGATGCGGTCCACCACCGAGATGATGTTGGCGCCGGGCTGCCGCTGGATGTTCATAATCACCGCCGGCGTGCGGTTCATCCAGGCCGCCTGGCGCAGGTTCTCCGCCTCGTCCTTCACCACCGCGACATCGGAGAGCTTGATGGGCGCGTTGTTGCGGTACGCGATCACCAGCGGCTTGTAGTCGGCGCTCGAAAGCAACTGGTCGTTGGCGCCGATCTGGAACGACTGGTGCGGCCCATCGAAGTTGCCTTTGGCCAGGTTGACGTTGGCGGCCAGGATCGCGCTGCGCAGATCCTCCAGATTCATCCCGTAGGAGGCCATCTGGGTGGGATTGGCCTGGATCCGCACGGCCGGCTTCTGGCCGCCGCTGATGCTCACCAGGCCCACCCCGGCGAGTTGCGAGATCTTGGGCGCCAGGCGCGTGTCCGCCAGGTCTTCCACCTTGGTCAGCGGCATCGTTTTGGAAGTCAGCGCCAGGGTCAGGATGGGCGCGTCGGCCGGGTTGGTCTTGCTATAAATCGGCGGCGCCGGAAGATCGGCTGGCAGGAAGGTGCCGGAAGCGTTGATGGATTGCTGCACCTCCTGCTCGGCCACGTCGATATTCAGGTTGAGGTTGAATTGGAGGGTGATGACCGAGCTGCCGTCGGAGCTGGTCGAGGTCATCTGCTGCAAGCCGGGCACCTGGCCGAACTGGCGCTCCAGAGGCGCGGTCACGGACGATGCCATCACATCCGGGCTGGCGCCGGGGTAGAACGTCGCCACCTGAATAGTCGGGTAATCCACTTCGGGAAGCGCCGAAACCGGCAACTGCTTGTACGCAACCGCCCCGGCAAGCAGTATGCCCACCATCAGGAGCGAGGTTGCGACCGGACGAAGAATAAATGTCCGGGACGGGCTCACTGCGCGTTCCCTCTGCCGGCCTTTCCCGTGCCGCCGCGGCCGCCACGGCCGCCTGGGCCGCCGCGCCCGCCCGCCGGCTGCTCTCCGGCGATGGTGGCGACCACCTTGCTGCCTTCGTTCAGCTTGTCGACACCCTGCATTACCACCACGTCGCCGGGGTTGAGGCCCGACACCACTTCCGTCTGATCGCCTTCGGTGGTGCCGGCGGTGATGTTGCGCACGGTCACCGTGTTATCGGGCTTTACCAGGTATACGTATTTGTTGTCGGTGGTGATTTGCACCCCACCGCTGGGAATCAGCACCACGCCGTGCTTGGTTTCCACCAGCAGCCGCACGTTGACGAACTGGTTGGGGAACAAGGCGTTGTCCGTGTTCGGATAGATCGCACGCAAGCGCAGTGTGCCGGTAGTCTGATCGATCTCGTTGTCGATGGTAGCTAGCGCGCCGGCGGCGATCTTCTTGTGCAGGTCGTTGAAGGTTCCGGCGTCGCGGTCCCAAGCCTCCACCAACAACCTCTGGCCGGCCCGGTAGCGCGGCAGCACCGATTGCAACTTGTCCTCGGAGATGGTGAAGACCACGCTGATGGGCTGAATCTGGGTGACCACCACCAGTCCCGTGGTATCCGTGGCGTGCACGATATTGCCAGGGTCCACCAGGCGCAAACCGACGAGCCCGGTGATGGGCGAATTGATGTGGCAGTAAACCAGGTTGACCTTGGCCGCATCGATCTGGCCCTGGTCGTTCTTGACCACACCCTCTTCCTGCTTCACCAGCGCTTTCTGGGTGGCATATTGTTGCTCGGGAATGGCGTTTTGCTTCAACAGCCCGGCGTAACGGCTCAGATCCACATTGGCGTTATCGAGCAGGGCCTGGTCGCGCAACAGCGCACCCTCGGCCTGATCGAGCGCTGCCTGGTAGGGGCGGGTATCGATCTCCACCAGCGGAGCGCCCTTTTGCACGACATCGCCTTCCTTGTACTTCACCTCCATCAACTGGCCGTCCACGCGGCTCCTGATGGTGACCGTGCTGAGAGCCGTGACGTTGCCGAGCGATTCCACGTAAACGGCGATATCGCCCCTCTTGACGCGCGCGGCGACCACCGGAGTGATGCCGCCCCGGCCGCCACGGCCCCCGGAACCGGCCGTGGGAGGCGCATTGCCCGCGCCAGTACTTCCGCCGGCGCCCGATTTGGGCCAGTAATAATAAGCGACTGCCGCAGCCGCGGCCAGCAGCACCAGCAACCAAAGCCAGCCCTTGCCGGAACGAGGCCGTTGCGGAGGGTTTTCGGGTTGCTGCGCGGGGGCGCCAATCACCGGCGCCGAGGAGGTGGTTTCACTCATCGCACGCTCAATCTCTTGGCGGCCTGCCTTGAGGCGCGCTTCGTCATCATAACCTGTACACCATTTTCACAAATCGGCCAGTATGCCATCCACCAACATAGCGCCGTGAGCCGAAACACAAAGATAGCATCGGGCCGCTTTCGCTTGCTTAGGATGGCGACAAAACACCCCGGCGAGGTTACCCTAAGACCACATAGCCCTTTCGAGCCGTGGCCAGGGCGCGGAGTTGGCCTATACAGCAACAAAGACACCGGCGACAAGATCGCCGGCGCTACCACGGATACTACCCGTCTCCCGGCCGCGCGGCCGCTGCGGGTAATATGAACTACATGCGAATCCTCAGCGCTTTGTTGCTGGCTGGTTGCGCCGCCGCGCAGCCGTCATTCACTCTCGACCGCGTTTTAGGCGCGGCCTTTCCCAGCGGGCTCACGGCTTCCCCGGCGGGCGGCAAGTTTGCCTGGGTGGAAAACGCACGCGGGGTGCGCAACATCTGGGTAGCGGAAGCGCCGCGCTACCAGGCGCGGCAGATCACGGCCTACACCCAGGACGATGGCTACGAGTTGGCCGAGCTTGCCTGGACGCCGGATGGCGGGTCGATCGTCTACACACGCCTGGATGGCGCCAACCGAGCCGGCGAATATCCGAACCCAGCGCTCGATCCGAAGGGCACCGAACAGGACGTCTGGCTGGCGAGTCTGTCGGGAGGCGCGCCGCGCAAGATCGGCGAAGGAGAATCGCCCGCGGTGGCACGCGACAGCCGCATCGCGTGGATTCACAAAGGCCAGCTCTGGCTGGCGCCGGGCGACGGCAGCGCGCCGGGCGCCGCTCTCAAAACGCGCGGCCAGTGCGCGAGCCCGGTCTGGTCGCCCGATGGAACGCGCGTCGCGTTTGAGAGCGACCGCGGCGACCACGGCTTCATCGGCGTTTACGATACCGCGTCAGCGACCCTGCGCTACCTCGACCCCAGCACCGATCGCGATAGCCAACCTGCCTGGTCGCCCGACGGCCACAGCGTGGCCTTCATTCGCATTCCATCCACCGGCGTGCGCGGCCCCCGCGAACCCCGCCGCGCGGGCGAACCCTGGTCTATCCGCGTAGCCTCGGCCGAAACCGGGGAGGGCCGCGAGGTGTTCCGCGCCCGCCAGGGCCCGGGCAGCGTTTTCCGCGAAATCACCGCCATCAGGCAGCTTTTGTGGGCCGGATCGCGTCTGATTTTTCCCTGGGAGGCCGATGGCTGGACGCACCTTTACTCGATTCCCGCCGGCGGCGGCGATCCGCTGTTGCTAACGCCCGGAGCGTTTGAAGTGGAAGAGGTTGCCCTGGCGCCGGATGGCCGCTCCGTGTTTCTCAACTCCAATCAGGGCGATATCGACCGCCGGCATCTCTGGAAGGTCGCCGTTTCCGGAGGCGCGCCGGAAGCGGTCACCCAGGGCAACGGCATCGAATGGGCGCCCGCGCCGGCGGCCGATGGAACGCTGGCTTTTCTGCGCTCCGATGCCCAACATCCCGGCCACGCCGCCATCCGCATCGGCGCTGAGATCCGCGACCTGCATCCCGAATCCATCCCGGCCGATTTCCCGATTGGCCAGATGGTGACTCCGCAACAGGTGATTTTCTCGAGCGCCGACGGCCTCGCCATCCACGGACAGCTTTTTCTGCCGCCTGCCGCCAAGCCCGGCAGCCGCTCGCCAGCCATGGTCTTCTTTCACGGTGGCTCGCGGCGCGAGATGCTGCTTGGCTGGCATTACATGTATTACTACGCGAACTCGTACGCGATGAACCAGTATCTCGCCAGCCGCGGCTACGTGGTGCTGAGCGTGAATTACCGCAGCGGCATCGGTTATGGGCTGGACTTTCGCGAAGCCCTGCGGTACGGGCCCGCCGGCGGCAGCGAGTATAACGACGTGCAGGGCGCCGGAGTGTACCTGCGTTCGCGCGCCGATGTGGATCCGGACCGGATTGGCGCCTGGGGAGGCTCCTACGGCGGATACCTCACGGCGATGGCGCTGGCGCGCGCCTCGGATCTGTTCCACGCCGGCGTGGATCTGCATGGGGTCCACGACTGGGCCACCGAGCTCGAAATCCCGGTGACCGCGCCCGATTACCAACTGGCGTTCGAATCGTCGCCGATGGCGTTCGTCTCCACCTGGCGCTCGCCCGTGCTGCTGATTCAGGGCGATGACGATCGGAACGTGCAGTTCAACCAGACGGTGAAGCTGGCCGACGCCTTGCGCCGCCAACACGTGGAAGTGGAAGAACTGGTCTTCCCCGACGAGGTACACGATTTTCTGCTCTACCGCACCTGGCTAGCGGCGTATCAGGCCGCGGCCAGTTTCCTGGATCACAGAATGAAGTAGCGGCGTGCCGCGTAGGGCAGCTCCACAGCCATAGCTGTTTTGCATGTCTTCGGCAGGATTACGGCCGGTTTGGGAGGTCGGTCAGTCGTATCAGATGCAGTTCGAACACGGGAAAAGGGGACCAGAGTGCGCCGGGATAAACCGGCATGTTGTAGGGGATGAAAGAGCCCTATAGGAAAGGGAAAAGGGGACCAGACGCATTTTCGACTCACATCCGCCTTCCAGTTTGTACCGTTCGTCGTCGTTCAGAAAATGCGTCTGTCCCCTTTTCCGACATCTCTTGTTCGAGCTGTCCGGCGCAAAGAAATGTCGAGATGAATCTCGACACAGCAGGCCGGACGGCCCGCGCCACGGCGCTCGCGATTCCCCGGTGCCGCCACGGCGCGCGGCAGTGGGATCATAATAGGGTTTCGCGCGAGTGCGCGCACCGAGCCCGTTTTATTGACAGGAGATCCCAACCGTGACACCAGACGAAGTCCGGCGGCGAGTGGAGGAAATTGGCATTATTCCGGCGATTCGCGTTTCGTCCTCCGAGGATGCGCTGTTTGCGGCGGAGGCAGTCTCGAACGGGGGCATTCCCATCGTCGAGGTGACCATGACGGTGCCCGGCGCGCTCGAAGTGGTGGCGGAACTGGCGCGACAGCATCCGCAAGTGATCGTGGGCGCGGGGACGGTGCTCGACCTCGAAACGGCGCGCCGCTGCCTGGACGCGGGCGCGCGCTTCCTGACCAGTCCCGGCCTGGATCTGAGCGTGGTGGAATTCAGCCGCGCCGAGAAGGTCGCGGTATGGCCGGGCGTGCTGACGCCTTCCGAGGTGATGGCCGCGCACAAGGCCGGCTGCGAGATGGTGAAGGTGTTTCCGTGCGCGCAGGTCGGTGGACCAAGGTACATCCACGCCCTGGCGCGGCCGTTTCCGCACATCGGATTCATCGCATCCGGAGGCGTCAAGCAGACCACGGCGCTCGAATTCATCCTTTCGGGCGCGGCGGCGCTGGGCATTGGCAGCGAACTGATCCCGCCGGAGTGCATCGAGCATCGCCATCCGGACCGCATCCGCGAGCTGGCGCGCCGCTTTCTGGGCATGGTTCGCGCCGCGCGCCAGCAACTGGCGGAAGCGGAGGAGTAAGGGCGTGTCACGGAATTTGCAGAACGAGCGACGACCGCTCCCTTCGGTCGCGGCTCCGTTCGGAGCGGCCGAGATCATTGCGGAGCTGGAGGCACACGCCAACCCCGCCAACGTCGCCGGCATGGCGCGCTACGGCATCGCGACTGAACACGCGTTGGGTGTGCCGATTCCGTTGCTGCGCGGTTTGGCCAAGCGAGCAGGCACGGATCACCGGCTGGCCGGCGAATTGTGGGCCTCGGGAATTCACGAGGCGCGGATCCTGGCCACCATGGTGGAAGATCCGGCGCGCATAACGTCCGCCCAAATGGACCGCTGGGCGCGCGATTTCGATTCCTGGGACGTGTGCGACCAGGCCTGCCAGAACCTCTTCCGCTGCACGCCGTTCGCCTGCGCCAAGGCCGTCCAGTGGTCGGGCGCGAAGCAAGAGTTCGTCCGCCGCGCCGGCTTTGCGCTGATGGCGGGACTGGCGGCGCAGCGCAGCGAGATGAGAGACGCCCAGTTCGAAGCATTCCTCAAGATCGTTGCCAGCGTTGCCGATGACGACCGCAACATGGTGAAGAAAGCCGTCAACTGGGCGCTGCGGCAGATCGGCAAACGCAACGCCCGGCTGCTGAAGAAAGCCATCGCGGCAGCGGAACGGATCGAGCGCCTGGATTCGCGCTCCGCCCGCTGGATCGCCAAAGACGCGTTGCGGGAGTTGCGAGGGAAAATCGCCGTATCGGAGCCGCGACCATAGGGAGCGGTCGCTGGCGACGTGACAATTTGTGGACTATCACTGAAAGACGGTGAGCGTTGATGAAAAAGATCATGCCTCCCATCCACCCGGGCGAAACGCTTCGGGAGGACTTCCGGAAGCCGCTTGGTTTGAGCGCGAACAGGTTGGCGATGGAGTGGTTGTGCCCTTGACGCCGGTGAACGACATCGTGCGCGGCAAGCGGGCGATCACGGCCGATACGGCGCTCCGGCTGGCTCGCTATTTCGGGACGACGCCTCAGTTTTGGATGAACCTCCAGGCGAACTATGACCTCGATCGGGCCGAGGACGCGCGCGGTCCCGAGATTGCCGGTCGAATCCAGCCGCATCGGGCGGCCTGACGAAGTCGGACGAGGACTGTCTCGAGTGGTGGCGGGAGTGGGGGTCGAACCCACACAGTCCTTGCGGACTACCGGATTTTAAGTCCGGTGCGGCTGCCAATTACGCCATCCCGCCGCTACGCCCGTTAGTCTAGCAAGGTCCGGGGTGTGAGCGGGCGAAGCGGAGGAACAAAAGCCATGAATGCGCCCGCGCGGGCGATAAGTTGGCAGGTCGGGGACCTGCCCCACTTTACAGCGCGGCGGCTACGCTGGCGGCGATCTCGGCGCCGATGGCTAGCGATGCGGTGGCGGCGGGGCTGGGAGCGTTCAGCACGTGCAACGCGTCGGGGCGCGCGATCAACTGGAAGTCCTGCACCAGCTCTCCTTCCGGAGTGATGGCCTGGGCGCGCACGCCGGAGCCGCCGGTAGCGAGATCGCCGGGCTGAATCTCGGGAACCAGGCGCTGCAACGCCTGGCAGAAGAGCTGGCGGCTGAAGGAGCGCCGCAGTTCGTACCAGGCCATCGATGGGTAGCGCCGCAGAAAGCGCCAGAAGCCGCGGTAGCTGAGGGCATCGAACAGATCGGCGGGGCGGAAATCGGTTTTGCGGTAACCTTCGCGCGCGAGCGCCAGCACGGCGTTGGGACCGGCCTCGACGCCGCCGTGAATCAGGCGCGTGAAGTGCACGCCCAAGAACGGGAAGGCCGGATCGGGCACCGGGTAGATGAGGTTGCGCACGAGGTGCTGACGGTCGGGGCGGATTTTGTAATACTCGCCGCGGAAGGGCAGGATGCGCACGCTGCGTCGCTCGCCGGCCAGTTGGGAGACGCGGTCCGAGTGCAGGCCGGCGCAATTGACAATGAAGCTGCCGGTGAATTCGCCGGCGGGAGTTTCGGCGATCCATTCGCCCGCGCCGTGCCGCAATCGCAGCACACGCGCGCTCACGGCGACGCGCGCGCCGCGCTCCTCGATGCGCTTCACCAGCGCCGCGCACACCGCCGGGTAATCGACGATGCCTTCCTGCGGCACGCGCAGCGCGGCCACGCCGCCGACGTGCGGCTCGATTTCGATCATCGCTTCGCGGTCGAGCCAGCGCAGACCCTCCAGCCCGTTGGCCGTGCCGCGCTGTTCCAGGTCGCGCAGCCGCGGCACTTCGCTGGCGTCGGCCGCCACCACCAGCTTGCCGCAGATTTCATGGGCAACGCCGTTCTCACGGCAGAACTCGACCATTTGCCGGATGCCCGTGACCGCCAGCCGCGCCTTCACCGAGCCTGGTTTGTAATAAAGACCGCAATGCAGCACGCCGCTGTTGTGGCCGGTCTGGTGCTGCCCCACCCGGCTTTCCTTTTCGAGCACGGTGATGGATGCGCCGGGAAAGCGCTCACCCAGGCGATACGCGGTAGCCAGCCCCACAATGCCGCCGCCAATGATCAGAAACCGTTGGTCGCTCATCCTTCTTATTGTGCCCCGGCAGTCCGGCTTCGCGCCAACGGTGTGACTCCGGATGCGCTACACCAGCTTGGCGAAGACCTGCATCATGTCGCGATGGGCGAGTACGGCGCCGGGATCGCGCTGCATGGCTTGCCAGTAGCTGCGTCCGAAGCGGTCGCCATCTTCGGCGGGCACGACCAACGCGCGCGCCGAAGCGATCAGGCGGCCGGCTTCCTCGTCGTCCGCGGGTTCGTCCTGCTCGAGCGTCTCATCCACCAGGACGACGAATTGCGACAGCTCGCGCAGCCAGCTAAACCACGGGTCGTTCAGGACCAGGTTGAGATATTGGCCGGTGGATTTGATTTTCTCCACGTCCCGCTCATACGCCGCGCGCTCCGATTCCAGGAGCGCCTTGTGCAGATGCAGCAGCCCGTTCCGCATTGTGATCAAGCGCTGGCGCGTCTCGACGTTCATGCGTTCCATGGTATCGCGGCGGCGAACCTTTTGCCGGTCCGGCGTAATCTGATCTCTATGCGCAAACCCAGCTTTGACCCCGGGCTGACACAACAGTACATCGCGCCTACGCGGCGCGTCATCAATCGGGACGGCAGCTTGAACGTGCAGCGCCGGGGCGCCACCTGGCGTGACTTTCATCCCTACCTGCACCTGATCAACATGAGCTGGCCGGCGTTTCTGCTGACGCTGTTTCTGAGCTACGTGGCCGCCAACACGCTCTTTGCGGCGGGCTATTTCTCGCTGGGCCCGGGACACCTGGAAGGCGCCGACGCCGCCACCTCGCTGGGCCGCTTTCTGAACACGTTCTTCTTCAGCTCGCATACGCTCACCACGGTCGGCTACGGCAACATCTCGCCGAAGACGGTGCCGGCGAATATTGTGGCTGCGTTCGAAGGGCTGGTGGGCGTGCTGGGTTTCGCGGTGGCGACGGGCCTGCTGTTCGGGCGAGTCTCGCGCCCTTCGGCCCGGCTGGGGTTCAGCGAGAACGCGTTGATCGCGCCCTACCAGGACGGCACCAGCCTGCAGTTCCGCGTGGTCAACCGGCGCTCAAATTCGCTGGTCGAGGCGCGCGCGCAGGTTCTGCTGATGACGGTGGAACGGCAGGACGGAAAGCCTGTGCGGCGCTACCACGAGTTGACGCTAGAGCGCCCCGGCGTTCTTTTCCTGGCGCTCACCTGGACGGTGGTGCATCCGATTGACGAGCACAGTCCCTTCCACGGCAAGACCGCCGCGGAACTCGCCGGCCTGCAAGCCGAAATCATCATTCTGATCAAGGCCTACGACGACACTTTCAGCCAGACCGTGTTCTCCCGCTATTCGTACCGGCACGACCAGTTTCTGTGGGGCGTGCGCTTCGCGCCGGCGTTTCACGTGGACGCGGCGGGCGACCTGGTGCTGGAACTGCGCAAGCTCGGGGCCATCGCACCCCAGTGATGCTACAATCCGGTTTAAGCACAGGCGATTTCGAGGAGTGCCGCGGTGTCCGCTTTCTTACATAACCAGTTCGAGCGCAACGTGGTCACCACGTCGGTCGACCATGTGTTCAACTGGGCCCGCCAATCGTCGTTGTGGCCGCTCACCTTCGGCCTGGCCTGCTGCGCGATCGAGATGATCGCGTCGTCCACCTCGCGGTTCGATATCGCGCGCTTCGGCGCGGAGGTCTTCCGTCCCAGCCCGCGCCAGTCCGACCTGATGATCGTGGCCGGCACCGTGTCGCTGAAGATGGCGCCGGTGCTGAAGCGCATCTGGGATCAGATGCCCGACCCGAAGTGGTGCATCTCGATGGGCGCCTGTTCGAGCGTGGGCGGCCCATTCAACACTTATGCCGTGCTGCAAGGCGTGGACAAGATCGTTCCGGTGGATGTCTATGTTACCGGCTGCCCGCCGCGGCCGGAAAACCTGTTTTACGCGCTGCTGAAGTTACAGGACAAGATCGACAAGATGTCGACGCTCGTCAAGCGCCCCACCGAAGTGCGGCTGGACGAATCGATGCTGGCCGAATTCCAGCAGCAGGTGCGCATCGCCCAGATTTCAAATCCGGCATAACGGCCCAAACTTCTCGTCTCGCAAGAGGACGTGGATGCGCGTCCCCAAATACCGCATCCATCAACTGTGCTTGGCCACGTACAGCAACAGGCCGAAGATCGCCACCGGGATCAACGCCATCGCGGTGTAGAAAAGGACCTGCCGCAACCACGGCCGGCGGCGTTTCCGCCATTCGGTCAGCTCGGGACGTTCCGCCGCGCCCACCTGGTCCAGATGCGCCAGATCCCAAGCCATCTCGCGAGCCTTGGGGTAGCGGCTCTTGGGGTCGCGCTCCAGCGCGCGGTAGATGACCTCCTGCAGCTCGGGGGAAATCTCGGGATTCAGTTCGCGCGGCGGAATCGGGTGGTTCAGCAGGCGGTCGTTCATGATCGCGAAGGGATTGTTGCCGGCGAACGGGGTCTTGCCGGTCAGCATCTCATACAGCATCGCGCCCAGAGCATAGATATCGCTGCGGCCATCGCCGCGCTTGCCCTTCACCTGTTCCGGGGAAATGTAATCCGGCGTGCCCATCACCTGGGAGAGCTTGGCGAAGGTCAGGCGGCGCGACCCCTCCTTGCCCGCGATGCCGAAATCGATCAGCTTGATCCGGTCCGCGTCGTCCACCATGATGTTCTCCGGCTTCAGATCGCGATGCACCACGCCTTGCGAATGGATGTAGTCGAGCGCCTCGGCAATGGCGATGGTGATGCGCAACGCCCGCTCGATCGGCAGCCTGCCCTTGGCTTGCTCGCTCAGGATCTGGCGCAGCAGCCGCCCATCCACCCACTCCATGACCATGTAGACCGAACTGCGGTCCGCATCCTCGAAGACCTTCATCACGCCCGGATGATCCAACGCCACGCCGATCGCCTGCTCGCGCTGGAAGCGGTCGTACAGCACCGGGTCCGCTTCCATCTCGGGATGCGGAACCTTGATGGCGACTTCGCGGCCGTTCCGCAGGTCCACGCCGCGGAAGATCGAGGCCATGCCGCTGCGCGCAGCCACGCTGTCGATCCGATAGTGGTCGAGCTGCTCGCCCGCGCGTAGGGAACTCATGCGAAATTGGGATGGGCGCCGGTCAAGCCAGTTTGTAGGGGCGCCCGCGGTACATGCCGATGCGCTCCACTTGGCGGACGCGAATGAGCTGCACGCTCACATTATCACCGCCATCCAGCTCGTTTGCAAGGTCGATCAGTTCGCGGGCGACCCGCGGAAGATCGGCGCGCCGGCTCACCAAGCTAGCGATGGCGCCCGAGTCCACCGGCCCGTGCAGGCCGTCGGAGCACAGCAACAGCACGTCGCCGGGAATGATCTGGTAGTCGCGGGTTTCCACCGCCACGATCATCGACGGGCCCAGCGACCGGCTCAGCACGTGGCGCGTTTCGGCGCTGGAGGCCTCCCCCGCCGTAATCAGACCCAGCCGCATGTGCTCGCCCGCGATCGTGTGATCGCGCGTAAGCGCCTCGGCGTGGCCGTGCCGGATGCGGTAGCAGCGCGAATCCCCGACGTGCGAAACCACCACCCGGTCATAACGGAGCGCGCAGGCGACCAGCGTAGTCGCCATGTTGGACCCGCCGGGGCCGCTGGACATGCCGGTTTCGAAGACCTTTGTGTTGGCCTGCTGCACCAGCCGCGGCAGCAGCGAGGAATGCGGAACGCCGGCGGCCGTGCGGCGGAAATCCTGGAGCAACGTATCCACCGCCAGCTTGGAAGCGACCTCTCCATCGTCGCCGCCGCCCACGCCATCCGCCAGCGCGAACAAAAAGCCCAGGGTTCGAGCTTCGGCTTCCGCCTCCGGCGCGAAGCAGCCCAGATAATCCTCGTTGTGATCGCGGACCCGGCCACAATCCGAGGCTTGCGCGAATTCGATTTCCAACATAAAAACAGGTCCGGGCGGAATTGCTTTCCTCCGCCCGGACCGTTTTGCTCCTGTCTAGAACTCGGAAATCAGGCTTCCACTCGACTGGTCACAAATGTTGTACGGCCGGCCTTCTTGCCGGCGCGAGAGAAGTAAATCCCGCCGTAGATCGCCCAGACGAAGGCGATCCCCAGCGCCAGCAGCGGCTCCATCTTGGTGCCGTACCCCATGAAGGGTCCGATCAGATAGAACGCCATACACGCCAGGTTGGCCACCACACCGAAAATCGGAATCAGCAGATGGCGAATCACGCTGAACTTCGGGTGCTTGTGATAAGCCACGAAGCAGATGACGCAACTCAGCCCATACAGCAGGAAGGTGCCGAAGTTGGATGCCAATGTCACGGTCAGCAGCGAATTGGGCAGCGCCGCCATGCCGTCATGCGTGGTGTAACCGAAGCTGGACCAGATGCCCTGCGGCAGCGCCTTGATGGTGGCATCGGTGGGAGCCGAGGCGTCGCCGAAGAGCATCGCGACGGCGATGCAGCCGACCACGGCGGAGATGGCGGCCAGCGTCCAGATGGCGCGGTGAGGAGTCAGGTTATTGGAATGCAACAGCCCGAAATGTTCCGGGACTTCCTTATCCTTGCCCATCGCGTAGGTGACGCGAGCGCCGGTATTCATGCAGGAGAGGGTGGTGCCGATCAGGGCCAGGAACACCGTGAAGGCCTCCACCAGCATGAAGATGCGCCCGCCGCCCGCGCCGAAGGTGGCGTTGCCGATAACGATCATCATGTCGCCAATCGGCGCCGCCGAGCCGGTCGCGTACTGCATGGTATAACCCGAGTTAAGGAAGTAATTCGCCGCGAAGTACTCGAACAGGTAACAGAACAGTCCCTGCACCAGCAGTGAGACGATTACCGCGATGGGAACGTCGCGCTTGGCGTTCTTGGCTTCGCCGCCCATCGAAGTCACCGACTCGAAGCCCACCAGGATCAGGATGGCCACCGTCGCCTGAATGAACACCCAGCCGAGGTTATGCGGCGCGACCACGGATCCCGCGGTGGGATGCGAAATGAAGTTACCCTTCTCGTCCTGCGCGGGGTAAGCTACCACGAACGGTACCGGCTTGCCGGCCGCATCCAGCTTCGGCTTAGGCACGCCCGCCGCGTCGCGAACAATCGTGTCCGTCGCAACACCGCTCACCATGGTCTTCTCGGTCGCGAACTCGTATGTGTACGCATCGCCCGAGTTGGAATCGAACTGCCATCCGGGAGTGCCAGCGGGATGGCTGGAACGGTAACCGAGCGCCATCACCGCGAACACCACCAATGCCGAAATCTGAATTACGTTGATCGCGATGTTGACCGCCGTCGCGCCCACGACGCCGCGGTGGGCGATGTAGGCGACGGCGAACGAGAACACCACCGCTACCGCCATCATGAATAACATGCCCGGGTTGGAGGCGTTCATGAAGTTAGGCCACAAAGTGCCTACCAGATAGCCGCACAGGATGCCCATGACGCCAACCATCACGCCAGGATAGATCCAGTAATACAGGTGCGAGGCCCAGCCGACGATGAACTTAGCCAGGCGCGCGAAACGCCACACCGCGTCATGGTTGAGAAACGACTGCTCCGCGAAGTAATACGAACTGCCGGTTCCAGGATACAGTTTCGCCATTTCCGCGTAACAGACGGCGGTCGCCAGGCACAGCAGCAGGGCGAGCACGATTCCGAGCCACATCGCGGGCGACGTAGCTCCCGTCGCCCCTTGGATAGCGAAGGTGAGCCAAAGGAACGCTCCCGGCGCGATCAGCGCCATGGCGTTGAAAGTCAGGCCCGTCAGGCCCAACGTCGGTTGCATCTTAACTTCAGAGTTGTCTGCCATTGGGTTGCTCCTCTTAAGGTGTCTGACGCTACTACTTCTTGGGCCCAAAATAGGCGATCATGCCCAACAGCACGGTCGGCTGGTTCTTGTTCAAGCCACCGTTGCTGTTCTCGAAGAACGGCTGGCTCGACCAGTCGTCGCGGAACTCCAGACGGCTGGTCAGCCAGTCGGAGAGCTTGTATTCGCCGGTAAGCGTGAATTCCTTCACGGTCTGCGCCGTGCCGGTCGAAAAGCCGTTCATGTCGTCGAATATCTCGATGCGTCCGGCGAGGGCGGCCTTCTTGCCGAGGGCGCGCCGCGCTGCAAAGGCGATGCCGTCCCATTGCGCGGTACCCGGTCCGATGTTCTTGTTCCGGCCGTAATCGCCGTTGACATAGAGACTGAGGTTATCGTTCGGGTTGACCTGCAACACAGTGTCGAATAAGTTGCGCCAGCCGGGACTATCCTGATCGCGCTCGGGACCGCCGTACCACACCTCAGTCAAGGTCACTTTCTTCCACGCGTAAGCGCCATTCAATCCGATCAACTTACCCTGGTCGCTCGCGTAGACGTTGTTCCAGCCGTTAACAAGTTGCACTCCACCTGTGAAGTGGGTTCCTACGGGGAACGAGGTGCGAATTCCAAAATGATAATACGGAATGGCCCACGCAAACAATAGCGATCGCGAATAATTCCAATTCTGGTTCACGTCGATCACTTCCGCGCCCGCGGATGTAACGAACTCGCCGACGTCCACTTCCACGCCCTTCCACGACTTCGGTTTGAAGTCCACGTACGCCTGCTCGAAATACTTCAACGCTTCGGGCGCCGCGTCAGTGGCATGGGTGGCGGAAAATATCTCGCCAAAGCCGACGTCCAGGTGGAAGCCAATGGGCCCTGGTGCGCGGTCAATCGTGATCTTGCCCATGTTGAAATGCACGGTATCGGCGCGATAGTCAAAATTGCGCAGACCATTGAAGCCGGAAGCCGGGTCGTTGGCGTTTCCGTCCACGTAGCCGTCCAGCAGAAACGAGAAATCCATTCCCGCCTGGTGGTATGCCGAGGGGGGCGCTGGCGCGGCCGGCGCCGCGGCAGGTGCGGCTTGCGCAGCGGTCGCTGTCTGGTCGGAGGACGGCGTGGGCGCTGCCTGATCGGCGGGCGGCGTTGTCGTTGCCGGTGCGGCCGGCGGCGTAGCGGTCTGCGCGAGGGCAGATCCGGCAATCAGGCACGTGGCGACAAGTATAGTTGCTCCGTTGTATCGCATCGTGATCCTTTCGTTGTCTTATAGTATGGACCCAGCGAGCGGAGCTGGAATAGGTCAAGCCGGCAGGCACGGGGCCAGCTTGTTAGCTGATCTTACATTTTTACAACTTTTTGATGCCATAAGGAAATAGATAATTTCTATCACCGGGATTGCAAAAATCACGCGCCGTTAACATGTGAGCCGCCACTGCTAATCGGTTATCCTGTAACCAGTTGCGTTCTATGCGGCTTGCCGGTTTGCTGTTACTCGTTTCGGGATGGGCCATCGTCTTGGCCGCATTCGTGATGCTAGGCGCTGCGGCGCCCCGCGCGGCTTTCGTTGCCGCGGGCGTCGCGATCGAGATTCTGGGCCTCGGCCTGGTGGCCCGCTCTCACGTATCGCCACGGGAGGCTCAACGATGATTCCGTCCGCGCCAGCGCCCTCGGAAGCGGCCACCGTGCTGGTGCTGGCCTGCCTTCTGACAATTCCTTTGGCGATTGCCGGCATCGCTCTCGTGAATACCGGACTCGGCCGGTCGCGCAGCGCATCGCACGCCATGCTCGCGTCCCTTTGTGCCGTTTCGGTGGCGGCGGTCGCGTATTTCGTCTGCGGTTTTGCGATTCAGGGATTCCCCGGCGGGCCCGCGCACTGGATCTCCGCCGGCGGCAAGCCATGGAATTGGATCGCCGCCCAACCGCTCTTTTTGCGCGGCCTCCCGCTCGACGGCTCGCCCGCCTGCCTCATCTTGTGGCTACAACTGTTAAGCGTGGCGCTGGCTGCACTCATCCCGCTCGGCGCCGGCTTGGACCGCTGGCGGTTGGGCGCGGTATCGGCTTCCACGGCCCTGCTGGCCGGATTGGTCTATCCTCTCTTCGCCCACTGGGTGTGGGGCGGCGGGTGGTTGGCCCAAATCGGTTTTGTCGATGCGGCCGGCAGCGCGCCGGTGCAAGGCGTGGGTGGACTCACCGCGCTTGCCATCGCCTGGATTCTGGGTCCGCGCCGCGGCAAGTACTCGAGCGAGGGCGGGCTGCCCGCCGCCATCCCCGGCCACAACGCCGTTTTGGTCCTGTTCGCATGTTTTCTGGTCTGGACGGGATGGCTGGGTCTGAACGGCGCGGGCGCCATGCTTTTCGGCGGCGCCTCCGTAGGCGCGTTGGTGCGGGTTGGGTTGAACACTACTCTTTCCGCCGTCATGGCCGGCTTGGCCGCTGCCGCCATCACCCGCACCCGCTTCGGCCGGCCCGACGCTTCGTTATGTGCCAACGGATGGATCGGCGGCCTGGCGGCATCGAGCGCCGGCTGCCTCTTCTTTTCACCCGCGGCGGCCGCGCTGGCCGGCTTGGTGGCTGGCGCATTGGTCGTCTTCACGGTCGAGTGGCTGGACATCCACGGCGAAATCGACGACCCCACCGGCTCGATTTCCGTTCACGCCATCGGCGGCATCTGGGGCGTGCTGGCGCTCGGCTTCTTTGCCCCCGCCGGCTCCGCCGTGCAGCCGCTGGCTCAAATCGCCGGCGTCGCCACCCTGCTTGGTTTCGTGCTGCCGTTCGCCTATAGTCTCAATTGGCTGCTCAACCGCTTGAGCCCGCAACGCGTGGCGCCCGAAGGCGAACGCCAGGGCCTCGATTTGCACGAGCTTGGCGCCGGCGCTTATCCCGAATTCGTAATCCACCGGGAGGACTTCCTGCAACGGTAGTGCCGCCCCAATCGAAAGGCTTTTTCGATATGCCGCTACACACCCGTCTGGATCGCGCTCATAGGACCGCTCCCGTGGCCTTGGGCCTGGTGGCGCTCGGCGTCGTCATCGTGCTTTTCTTGTGGGACGCCTTCCCAGCGCTCTTTCCAATCAGATCTCACGATTTCCTCGGCGCGTTTCCACTCGCGACGATTGCGCTCGCCTACCTGGTCTATCAAAGCGCACGCCGGCCGGCGATTCGAGAATGGGTGAAGGCGATCCTGCTGGCGGTCGCGTTTTTCTTCTGGGCTGCCAATCAGCTCTTGCCGGAGTCGCGCGAGGCAGTCCTCTTTAATGACATCGCCATCGGCCTCTTCGTCCTTGACGTGTTCCTGGTGATCATCGGCTGGCCGGCGGCCTCGCCCGATGAATCATTCGGTGAAACGCAGCCCGGCGAGGAATAGAGGCGATAGGGACGTTTCCCCGAACTACCCAGCCCGGCCGTCGCATCGCCGCTCCCTCTTGTACACTTTAAGCTCGGGAGCTAACTTGACCACTCACATCGGAATGCTTCTCTTCCCCCGGCTCACCGAGCTGGATTTGACCGGGCCCTACGAAGTCTTCGCGCAAATGCCGGACACGCGTGTGCACCTGGTGTCGCACTCACTCGATGCGGTCGTGAGCGCTTATGGCCTCGCCATCGCGCCCGACACCACTTGCGACGGCTGCCCGCCGCTCGACGTGCTCTTTGTTCCGGGAGGTCCGGGGATTTCCGGCGCCATCGAAAGCCGTGCGACGCTGGATTTTCTCCGGCGGCACGCTCGAGCGGCGAAATACGTGACGTCCGTCTGCACCGGCGCTCTGGTGCTCGGCGCGGCCGGCCTTCTGAAAGGCTATCGGGCGACCACGCACTGGCTCAGCCTGGATCTTTTGCCGACCGTCGGCGCGGTTCCGGTGCCGGAGAGGGTCGTGGTCGACCAGAACCGCATCACCGGCGCGGGAGTCACGGCTGGTATCGACTTCGGGCTGGTGGTGGCTGCGCATTTATTCGGAGAGGACGTCGCGCGCTCCATCCAACTGATGATGGAATACGATCCGGCGCCGCCCTTCGATTCCGGCTCGCCGCGCAAAGCACCGGCCGCGCTGGTCACTCGCGTCACCGAGCGCATGCGGAAGGTGCAGGAAGATCGCAAGCGCCTGCTTGCCGCCGCCGTCGCGCAGCAGTAAGCGCAACCGGCAATCATGCCAGACACGCGCTCGCTCACGCCCGCAGTTTCGTGGCGCGTGCCGTTGGCCTGCAAAGCCGAGACTCGTCTCTGCTTTTCTTTCCGCGCCGGACCGCGATTGATCTTTCACACCTGGGAAAAGTCTCTCGAAAAGGAAAGCCGAGATGACTCTACCGGCTCTTGCAGCCTGACAGGCCCTTAGCTTGGCTTAGTCGACGGTCGTCATGCGGCTGCTGTCGTTGGACGGCGGCTGGCGAATGCGGCAGTGCTGGCGCTCGATGGCGGCGAACAATAGGGCGGGCTGAATTGGCTTGGTGACGTAGTCATCCATGCCGGCCTCCAAACAGCGCTCACGATCGCCCGCCATAGCGTGCGCGGTAAAGGCGATGATGGGAATGCGCCCACCGGAGCGCCGCTCTCGCGTGCGGATTTGAGCGGTAGCCTCGAATCCGCCCATTTCGGGCATCTGTATGTCCATCAGCACCAGGTCGAAACGCTCTCGTTCCAAAGCGGCCAGGGCCTCGAGTCCGTTGTCCGCGGTCACCACCGAGTAGCCGCGTTTGTGCAGCAGACGCACCGCGAGCTTCTGGTTGACCGGGTTGTCTTCGGCCAGCAGAATGGCGACGGGAGTGGAGTGCGGCGGAGGATTTTCGACGGCTGGGACTGCCGGCGGGACCGCGTGCGGTTCGGGTTCGGATCCTACGGCGGTAGCCATGGCCGCCAGGTCCGAAACGCGAGTAATTTCCCCGCCTGCCGGCTCGGCCTGCACCGGTGCGCTTTGGAACGGCGCGGTGAAGTGAAAGCGGCTGCCTTTTCCGGGTGCGCTTTCCATCCAGATGCGCCCGCCCATCAGGGCCACGAACTGGGCACAGATGGTGAGTCCTAGGCCCGGGCCGCCGTAACGCCGCGTGTGCGACCCATCGACTTGAGAGAAGGGCTCGAAGATCAAGGCCTGGTTTTCCGGCGCGATGCCGATGCCGGTGTCGGCGACCTCGAAATGCAGCAGCCGGCTGTCCGCCCCGTCTTGCAGTTCCACGCGCAGGGAAACGTGGCCGCGTTCGGTGAACTTCACCGCGTTGCCGAGCAGGTTGATCAACACACGGCGCAAGTGGACGGGGTCTCCCACGACGAGGCGCGGCACCCCCGGGCCGACGTGGGATCGCGTCTGGAGATTCTTGCGGCGGGCGTCGAACTCGATGTTCCGCATGGCCGCGCTCACCAGTTCGGGTAAATCGAAGGCGGCCGTTTCCATTTCGGTCTTGCCGGCTTCGATCTTCGAGAGGTCGAGGACTTCGTTCAGGATGCCGAGCAGCGATGCCGATGAAGTGCGCACGGTCAGCAGGTACTCCCGCTGTTCGGCCGTGAGAGGCGTGTCCAGCGCCAGTTCGGTCATACCGACGATGCCGTTCATGGGCGTGCGAATCTCATGGCTGATGTTGCAGAGAAACTGATCTTTGAGCAGGGCGGCCTGGCGGATTTCGCGCAACAGGTGCTCGATCTCGATCTTTTGCTGCTCCACCGTGTCGCGCTCGCCTTCGGCGCGAGCTTTTTCGGCATTCAAGCGCTGCGTGCGATCCGCCACTGCGTCTTGGAGTTCCTTCTGCCGCCGGAGGATGTTGGACACGCGCCAGAGCCAAAGCAGGCGGCCCAATACCCCAAGCGCGGCTATGACTGCCGCTTGGCACCACCAGGCACGCCACCAGGGCGGATGGATGGTAAACGCGAAGCGCGCAGGCGCTCCCAGCCAGCCGGCTCGCCCGGCGTTGGATTGCACCTCAAAAACGTAGCTTCCGGCGGGCAAGCTAGGGAAAGACGCCTCGCGCGACTGGGTTTCGGTCCAGTGGTCTTCGAGGCCAGCGACGCGATAACGGAAGCGAACCGTGTCCTCGTTGACGAACGTGAGAGCCGTGAAGCCAACGGTGAGCGACCGGCGGGACCACGGCACCGAAATGGGCGCGCCCAACGCGGCGTTCGATCCGCCGAGAGCGGCGGAAGTCAGCAGCACCGGAGCTTCCGTTGGGCGCGCCGGCAACCCGCTCGAAGGAATCCGCAGATGGGAAATGCCGCGGCTGGTGCCGATCCAGACGCTGCCGTCGGCATCGGCCCAAAAAGCGTTGGCATTCGTATCGTCCCAGACCAGCCCGTCGGTGCGATCCAGGTGCCGCCAGCGGCTGCCGTCCAAAATATCCACGCCTTGATCGCTGCCGAACCAGGTCCAGCCGCGGCGGTCGCATCCGATGAAGAAGACCTTTCCCCACCGCGACCCGTTCCTGGTTGGGAAGTGGCGCCACTGCGGATGTTGGCCCTCGAACTTAAGCTGCGAAACGCCGACCGGTTCGGCGTAGGAAATCCACAAAGAGCCGTCCTGCGCCTCGGCCAGTTCGGTCACTCGGTCATGGAGCAGCCCGTCGGCGGTGGTCAGCCGCGTCCACGTGCCTGCTTCGAACCGCAGCAGACCGCCCCAGCCGCCAACCCAGAGCCGTCCCTTCCGGTCGACCAACGACGTCTCGACGTATTCGGTCTTGCCTTCCGAGGGCAGCGTCTGGCGTGCGAATCGCAGGGAACCGCGGTGGCTCACCGCAAGATACAAGCCATTGGTGGTGCCCGCCCAGACACGGTTGTTGGGATCTACCGCGATCGTGCTGACCCAGGGATTTTCCAGCCCGGATTCCCGGCCGTAGGCGGTGGCCTGATTCCGCCGCAAATCGACGTGAACAGCACCGCTGGCCTGTGCCAGCCACATCGACCCGTCGGGCGCCCATGCCATACCTCCTGTAACGGTAGCGGGCAGGCCAGGCATCCGCAGGTCCTTCCACCGTCCGCTGGTCTCGTCAAAGCGGCTGACGCCGGCATCGTGGACACTCCACAGCGCGCCTGCGCGGTCGCGCTCGATACCCCAGATCGACTCCGACGAAAGGCCCTCCGCCTCGGTCCACTGCTCCCAGTAAGGATAGCCCAACCAACGCGCCAAGCCACCGCCCCACATCCCGATCCAGAGAGAGCCCTCGCGGTCCTGGAGAGCGCAGGTTACGCTACTGAGCGGCAGACCGCGCGACTTTCCGACGATTTCCCAACCCGCCGCGGTGCGGCGCGCCAGGCCGCGGGTGGTCGGTACCCACAGTTGGCCGTCCTTTCCAATCTGAAGCGCCCCCGCGAAGGCCGGGGGTAATCCTTCATCCCGGCGCAGAAACCGGTGTTCCCCCTTGGGCAGCTCGATCAGCCGGGCGCGGCTGCGAGCCCAAAGATCGCCCTGCTGGTCCAGGACGACCGCGTACCACATGTCATCGGGAACGCCCCATCCGCTCACAGCGACGGCTCGTCCGTTCTCCAGCCGGCAGAGTCCGGAGCCGCAGGTGTACCAGACCGATCCGGCAGCGGACACCGCGACACTGCGCACGGTCTGCGTTTTTAGCTCGGAAACCCGGTAAAGGGTGGAGGTTGGTTTTCCGGCACCGCTCACCGGCGGAGCCAGAACCAGCAATCCCTGACGCAAGCCGACATACAATCGCCCGGCGGAATCGGAACCGACGGCGTTGGCCGCGTTTCCCGGTGAGATATCGACGGCTTCGAACCTCTCGCCGCGCAGCCGTGCCAGGCCGCGCCGCGTCGCCACCCAAAGCGTCCCATCCTGGGTCTGGTGAACTGCCTGGATCTCGGCGCCCGGCAAACCGTCAGCCACATTGAAGCCGCGGAAATGCCGGCCATCGTAACGATACAGGCCATTGATCGTCCCGATCCACAGAAACCCGGCGGCGTCCTGGAGCAAGGCGCGAACGTCCTGGTTGGGCAGCCCTGACTCCCGGTCGTAGTATTTGAAGCTGTAGCGCTGTGCGAAACCACCAGCCGATAGCAGGGCCAGGCAGAGCAGCGCGCGCGCGGCTCGACATCTCACTCTGTCTAGTGTTATCGGCCGAACTGAAGCGGAGCTATAGTGCCACGGACGATGCCCGCGCGGAGCTCAGTCCTTTTCCGGCGCGATCTCAAGGTAATCGAGCGCGGCGGGTTCGCCACCGCCGGGGCGGCCTTCGATGCGGATCTCGTCGCCGGGGCGTAATGCCACGCCGTGGATTTCGCGACGCGCAGACGAAGTGGAATCGAGCGCTGACGTGGGCAGCGGCAGATCGGCATCCCACTCATCGATCACTTGTCCGGCCACATGCAGCCGGTAGTGCGAGACGCCGTTACGTTGGTCGAAATACTGGACGCGCACCGTGTACCAGCCGGCAGTGCCATCGAATTTGAGCGTGGCGCTGCACTCGGCGGCGGCGCACGCGACGGCCTTGCCGCCCGATGCGTCTTCGGCGGGCACCACGTCGCGGACCTGATAGCCATCGAGGTGCATGGCTTCGGCTTCGAAGCGGCCGGGATAATGGCCCACGCGGCCGCGTGCGTCGGCGATGCCGGAGGTGCGGTGGAACCATTCGGTCACGGCGTCGCGCCATACCACGGCCTGTCCGGCCTGGTATTCGAGTTGCGCCAGCACTTCGCGGTAGCGGCGCTCATCCACCAGGCCGGCCAGCATTTTCCACTGACGCACGTAGCCGGCAACCGCCTCCGCGCCTTCGTAGTGGGAATCGTAGAGATATTGGATGACGGTCTTGCCATCGTGCAACACGTAGGTGTACGGAACGTGATGGAGGAAAAGCAGCAGATCGTCCGGGCAGGTTGCAAGCGACTCCCACGCGCTAGCCACCGCGGGCGGATATTGGCCGATGTAGCCAGTGCCGGTAGCGGTCGAGCGGTCCATGCCGACGCCTTTTTCGTCGGCACGATGCCACTGGCCCCAGCCATTGCGTTCGCTGGCTTCCACGTTCACGCCGTAATGGTTGCCGGTGATGTCGGTGAGCGATTGCAAGCCCAGCGGGCCGGTGTAGTTCTCATAGGTGCGCCAGGAGCTGAGCTGAATGGCCTCGACCGTCTCATCGACTTTCGGATTGCCGCCGAACGTGAGGCGGGTCCATTCTTCGACGATCTGCCGCGAGCTGAGATCGGGATCCCAGGCGAGGCGGCCGAAGCCGTACAGGTTGGCTTGCGACAGGTGATTGCCGAGCCAGTTCTCGTCGAGGCCCACGTTAGAGACGCCGGCGAAGCCGCCGGTTGGGCGATGAAAGGTCTTGCCCGCCACCAGCGCTTTCACCGGCGTCGCTGCGCCGCCCGCGCGCAGATCGAAATCGAGAGTCGCTTTCCACATCGGCAACAGAAAGACGGTGTGACGAGCCTGGCCAAAATACTCCTGCGTGATTTGCAGCTCGACGGCCTGGTTGGTTTTTTCCAGCGCGGCGAAAAGCGGCGACGCGGGTTCGCGCACCTGAAAATCGATCGGCCCGTTCTTGATCTGAATCACCACGTTGGAATCGAATTGGCCATCCAGGTCGTGGAAGTTGTCATAGGCCGCGCGGGCGCGGTCGTTCTTCGGGTTGCGCCAGTCCATGTGATGGTCGTAAACAAAGCCGCGGTAGAAGAGCAGGCCGCCGTGGGGCGCCAGCGCGCGGGCCACCATGTTGGCGGCGTCGGCGTGGGTGCGGTGGTAGTTCGACGGGCCGGCGCGGCCCTCCGCATCGGCCTTCATCACAAAACCGGCGAGATCCGGGATGGCCCGATACAATTCATCGACTTTTTGTTTCCACCAGGCGGCGACGCCGGCGTCGAGCGGATCGAAGGTATCCAGGCCGCCGAGAATCTTGGGACTCGAAAGATCGACCGATAGCACCACCCGAACGCCCCAGGGGCGGAACGCGGCGGCGATGCGCGCGGCTTCCGCGATCATCTCCGGGGTCAGCAGGCGCGGGTCGGCGTTGACGTTGTTGATGGAGCAGCCGTTGATGCCGAGCGAAGCGAGCAGCCGCCCGTAGTCGGCGACGCGAGCCAGGTCGGCGCGCGCGTGGCCGTTTTCCCAGAAGATGGAGCGGCCGCCGTAGCCGCGCTCGATGGAGCCATCCAGATTGTCCCAGTGGTTCACCCAGCGGATGGGCGCGTAGGGCGTACTGCGGTCGTCGAGCGAATCGACGGGCTCGCCGAGCGCGATCTTGCGCAGCAGGGCGAAGGCGCCGTAGAGCACGCCGCGCGGATTGGACGCGGTGACCACGGTGTAGCGGGCGCCGCGATCGACCACGGTCTTCAGCCAGTAAGCGTCCTCGGGGAGCGCGGCGTCGAGTTTCCACTGCGGCGCGGCGCGGTGCAGCTCGTCGAGAGTTCCCAGCACGATGGCACTTTCGCGCGGAATTTGCGTTTCGGCGCGCAAGGTTCTTCCAGCCAATCCGCGCAATCGGCGGATCAGTTCGCCGCGCGCGGAGGCCTCGGGATCGGCATCGTTCAGAGTCGCGACGACCGCCGGCAGAGTGGCGCGAGCGCGGGCCAGCGCGGGGCCTTCGATGGGCGGATAGCGCAGCCAGGCATCGTAACCGGATTCGGCGTGTAGGCAGACGAGGGCCAGCGCGGCGGCGAAGATGGATTTCAGCGTGAGGGGGAAGCGGGAGGAAGTCCGGGAAGAATCCTTGGGCCACGGATGAACACAGATGAACACGGATGAGCCAATTCCTTTCAATCTGTGTTCATCGGTGTTCATCGGCGGCCATGATTCTTTTGGTTGTTCTTCAGCAGGCTCTAAGGCATGCCCTACCAAGGTATCGCGCACCGGCTTCTCCTTTATGTATTGACGCCGGAGGCCAGATAGCCTCCGTCGACGGTGATGCACTGCCCGGTGAGGAAGCTGGCGCCGTCCGACGCCAACAGGACGGCAACGCCCACCAACTCTTCGGGCTTCCCGAAGCGGCGCATCGGGGTGCGCATCAGCATCTCGCGCCCTCGGGCGGTGCCGCTCACCAGTTCCTCGTTCATTTCGGTGGGAAATATTCCGGGCGCGATGGCGTTCACCGAGATCCTGTCTTGTGCCCACTCGCAAGCCAGGCTGCGGGTGAGCGAGAGCAGCCCGCTCTTGGCCGCGCAGTAAGCCGCCACCTCGCTAAATGCCACAAAGCTGCCGAGCGACGCGATATTGACGATGCGCCCGCGGCCGCTCGCTTTGAGCGGCGCGTGAAAGGCCTGGCAGGCGCGCAATGCGCCGGTCAGATTGGTGTCGAACAGTTCGTTCCATTCGCTCTCCGCCACGTCGAGGGTAGGCCTGAGGAACGTGATGCCGGCCGCGTTGACCAGGATATCCACGCGACCGAAATGTCCCAGCACCTGGTCGCGCAGCTCCTCGATAGATTGGCGGTTGGTGATGTCGGTGGCCTGCGCCAGAGTGCGGCGTCCGGAGCGCTCGATTTCCCGGCAAACCGCTTCCACCGCGTCGACGCGCCGGCCGGTGGGAACCACATTCGCACCGTGGGCCGCCAGGCCGAGCGCCAGCGTGCGGCCGATGCCCGAAGTGGCGCCGATCACCACGGCGACCCGGTCCGTCAATTCCAGGCAGTTCCGCATCATTCCGGTTCGTAGCTGAGAAAGAGAGCGTTGTCTTCCACCGTCAGCCCGACGCCCGCGGCGGCGGCGGCTTCGGCCAAAGCCGCGTCAAGCATTGCCACCGGGTCGGGGCCGACGGCCAGCCGGCGCATCAGGCCTTCGCCTTTCCTGGCGCCGACGTTGAAGACGATTTTGAGCCCGCGCCGCTTGCACTTCACGGGCGTGCCGTTCTCCAGCTTCTGATTCATCGGCTTGATGTACGCATCCGCGTAATGCACGCCGATGCCGGACTTGTCGTCGGTGAATTGCGGCAGTTTCTCCAGCGCCGCGGCATTCACATCACAGAGTTTGATTTTCATGTTCGAGTTCGCTCCGGCGCCGTTTAGATTCGAAGTATTCGTCCATTCTGTTTCGAAATGCGCGAATGTGCTCCGGCGTGCTGCCGCAACAGGAGCCGAGAATGTTCACACCCGCCTCGAGCAGCGGCTCAACGCCGCGCGCCATCTGTTCCGGCGTTTCGTCGTAAACCACTTTCATGTCGACCAGCTTGGGCTGGCCGGCATTGGGCTGCGCCATCACGGGGAGGGCCGACACGGCGCGATATCGCGCCACGGCTTGCCGCGCGCGTTCCATGTCCATGCCCGTGCCGCAGTTCAGGGCGACGATATCGGCGCCGCGTTCCGCCATGAACTTCGCGGCACGCTCGGGGTCGATCCCCATCATGGTGCGAAAGGTCGAGCCATCGAGCGTCACATCGTAGGCCATGGAACCGATCACGCACGGCGCGCCGGCTTCGCGGGCGGCGTCGATACCGATCCCGAGCTCTTCGAGCGAGGTCTGCGTCTCGATGATGATGGCGTCGGCGCCCGCGTCCACCAGGGCGCCAGCCTGTTCGCGGAAGGCTTCCCGCACCTGCGCCTCGGTGAAATCGCCATAGGGCTCCATCAGGCCGCCGAACGGTCCGATGTCGCCGATGACGTAGCCGGGCCGGCCGCCGAAGGCCTGCCGCGCGATCTCCACTCCGGCGCGGTTGATCCCGACCGCTTTGCCGGCCTGCGAATGCCGGTTCAGCATGATGCGGGATCCGCCGAACGTGTTGGTGAGAATGCAATCGGAACCGGCCTCGGCATAGCGGCGTTGGATGGCGAGCACCCGCTCCGGTTGAGTCAGGTTCCAGGCCTCGCCGCAGTTTCCCTGCTCGAGTCCGGCCAGCATCAGTTGCGTGCCCATGGCTCCGTCGCCGAGGAGCGGGCGTGTGCGAATCGCGTCTTGCAGGCGTGGTTTCATCTTCGTAGCTATGTTTCTCCCGCCGGGGTTTCCGGCCCGAGCAGCGCGTAGTGAATGGTCTCGAGCACCAGTCCCCACTTGTGCTGGCGACTCTCCGGCTCGCAGTAGCAGCCGGCGGCATTGAGGGGACGGCGCCAGGCGAGCACTTCATGGAGCGGCCGGCCCAGCAGCGGTTTTTCGGCATCCACCGCGGCCAGCAATTTGCCATCGGCGTCGTACTGGCACATGAAAGTGTGCCCGGTATCCCCCGGCGCAGGGGCGCAACGGGCTTCCAGAATGGGATACCCTTCCTCGCGGCGGCCCAGGCTCACCTGGTAATCGAATTCGAGCGGGCGCCCCATGTTGGTGCAGGTGGTGCCCTGGTAGCGGAAACGAGCGTCGCTGTTGCCGTCATCGCGGTGCGTGATGGTGAGCCGTTCGGCCGCCCATCGCCGGAGTGCCTTGCGATTGATGGAGTAATTCGTGGGGCGAACCGGAGCGCCGCCGAGGGCGACGAAGCGGACGGTCTCGATGGGCGCGGCGCCGGTCCCGCGCACATACGCAGCGCGGCGGAACTGGCAGGGCGTATACGAGCAGTTCTCGCAGGGCGATAGCGTGGTCAACCGGCGCACGCGCTCCGTGTGGCGAGTCAATGCGAAGACCGCGAGCTGCGACTTCTTGGGACGCAGCGCGCCCGATTCGAGCGTCTCCAATTCTCCGGGCAGCGGTTGTTGGCCGCCCCGGCGGAGCAGGTTGAGCAGCCGCATCTGTTCGCGGATGTCCCAATCCACATACCCCGGACTGTCATGCGGAAGCACCGCCATTCCGCGCGATTCGGCCCAGTCGCAAAGGCGAGCGCCCGTGGTCGTGATGAGGCATTCGACGACCGCCGAACCGAACACTTCGAGGAAAAAGTATTCGTCGGGCTTCTCTTCGCGCCACAGCCGAGTAGCTTCCTCTTCGAGCGCGCTGCCCGCGCTGGCCGCCACCAGAACCGCGCCGCTGGCCGCGGCCTGCTCGATGAGCGACCGCAGACGCAAGCTGCGAAACGGCGTGCCTTCGAGCCGGACGATGTCGCCTATCACTTCGAGCTCCGCGGCCTCACGCGCGTATACCCATGGCTGCCCGTTGGCGCGGTACCAGGCACGCGCCCAGCCGGCCAGCTCCTGAGCGCGCTCGCCCAGCGCCGCGGAACGCGGATAGCCGAGCAGCCGGCGATACTCCGGTTCGAGGACATCGACTTCGGGGACCGATTCGGCGAGACCCGGAGGTAGGACAGACGATCGGTTTTCGTCGTCTGTCGCACAAGGTAGGACGGACGATCGGATTCCGTCGTCTGTCGGATCGGGTGATGAGACGTGCGGATTGACAGGCGACAAAAGGCGATCGTCCGTCCTACGGGGTAGGGGGACGCTCGGCAAATCGCCGGCGACAAGATCGCCGGCGTTACCGGGCTCGCGCGGCGTCATCCGGTCACCTCGACCGCTTCGAGCGGTTTGAACTGGCATCCCTCGACGAAGAAATCGAAGAAATGCGGATGAGTTTCCAGGCGGCAGTGCTCGACGCGGCGGACCATTTCCTCCAGTTCGGTGCGCTTGGCCATCGAAAGCAGCATGATCGACGCGCCCTCGATGGCCGCGTTCCCGGCCTGCACCACGCGGGACGGCGGCAACTTCGGGATCAGTCCGATGCGGGTTGCCGCTTCAACCGGGAGGTGGTGCCCGAACCCGCCGGCCAGGTAGAAGACCTCGATGTCACTGAATTCCACGCCGTAACTGCCGGCCACAACCTGCAAGCCTGCCACGTGAGCGCCCTTAGCCTGCGCCAGTTCGCTCGCGTCGTTCTCGAGGAAGAATACGGCGCCCTGCGGGTCCAGAGCGATGCGGCCACCTTCTTCGAATCGGCCCAGTTCATTCATCCGGCCAGTGCGCAGCAACTCACTCAGGAGGGCGATCAAGCCACTTCCGCAGATGCCCTGGGGCGCCCCGCCGCCGATCACGCGCACTCGAATACTGCCGGCGGCGTCCACCGTTACTTCCTCGATTGCGCCATCCAGCGCCGGCATGCCGCAGGCGATCGCGCCGCCCTCGAAGGCGGGTCCCGCCGGGCAGGACGCCGCCAGGATGCGATGGCGGTTGCCGACGATCAATTCGGTGTTGGTGCCGATATCCATGATCGCGATCAGCCGGTCTTCGTGGGCCATATCGACGGCCAGCAGGCAGGCGGCCGCGTCGGCGCCCACATGGCCGCTGATCATCGGCGCGCCGTAAACTCGCGCGCGCGGATGAATCGGCAGCAGCGCGTGCCGGCCGGTCATGCCGAGGCTGGTGGTCGAGCGCTTGCCTTCCCCCATCTCGATTTCGGTGACGGAGCGGTACGGGTTCTGCCCAATCGAATAAACGCTGAGGCCGAAAAACAAGTCGCGCATGGTGGAATTGCCCACCACCACCATCTCGTAGATGCTGTGCGGGTCGACCGGGAATTCCTCGATCGCGTGGCTCAGGTAACCGGCCAGCGTACGCCGCAGCAGCTTGCCGGGATGCGAACAATCGTAGTGGATGCGCGACATCACGTCGGAACCGCCGAATCGCTGCGGATTTTCGAACGACGCATCGGCGATGCGGGCGCCGGTTTCCAGGTCGAAAAGGCGGAGCACCACGGTGGTGGTTCCCAGGTCCATGGCGATGCCATAGAGCGGACCGGAAGCGCGCTCGATCTCTTCGCCATCGAGCAGGATGCGCTCTCCTTCACGAACCACCGCCGGATCGATGTGGACACCGCGCAGCCCCTCGGGAAGGCCGGCGGATTCGGTTTCGACGCGCATGTTCCCGCGCCGCATGGTGTGGCAGCGAACCTCGCCGCTCGGCGCTGTTACGTGGGTGCGGCAAGAGAGACGGAACTTGCTGCTGAGATGCCGCTCTTCTTCGGTGCGCTCCGAGAGCAACTCGGCGCCCTCGGTGACCTCGACCATGCACTCCCGGCACTTGCCCTGTTTGTGGCAGGAAGTGGGGACGCGGACGCCGAGGGTCTCGGCGTGATCGAAAATCGACAACGCCGGGTTGGCCTCGATCGAGTGTCCGTTGATAGTGAGAGTGGCTGCCATGACTTGTGCGGCTTACCAGGCGGCCTGGGCTTCGAGTTCGGCTCGCACCGCTTCGGCTACCTCGCGCGCCGAGCCAAAGCGCTCCTCCTCGTCGCTCCATTGCCATTGCGCCAGATAGTCGTCGGACGCTTGCAGGCCGCGCTGGGCGGCCAGGCGGTCGATGCGCTCCATGAACTTCGCGGGGAGTTCGACGGTCACGTCGTCCGCGTCGTCCTCAGCTTTGACTTGCGTCGGTATTTCCTGCCAGTACAGGATTTTGTAGGTCGCCATCTTGCTTCCTCGATGCGGCCAGCCGCAGAAACAGGTCCACCGCGGCCGAAGCGTTCGCGCCGTACCCATCGGCGCCGATTTCGTCGGCGAACATCTGGCTGATCGGCGCGCCGCCAACCGCCATCCTGATACTCCCCAGTCCGGCCGCCTCGAAACCATCGATCACCGTCTTCATATAGGTCATGGTGGTGGTGAGCAGCGCGCTCATGCCGATGATGTCCGGGCCACACTTCGCCGCCGCGGCCATGAATTTGTCCACACTCTGATCGACGCCGATATCGTGCACTTCGAACCCGGCGCCTTCCGCCATCATGCACACCAGGTTCTTTCCGATATCATGCAGGTCGCCGCGCACGGTGCCCATCAGCAACACGCCCACCCGGCTGACGCCGCTATCCTTGGCGCTGAGCAGCGGCTTCAACACCGCCATCCCCGCTTTCATCGCGCGCGCCGCAATCAACACCTCGGGAACGTAGAGCACGTTGTGTTTGAAATCCTCGCCCACTACGCTCATGCCGGCAATCAAGCCTTCGTTCAGAATTTCCTGTACGGCGCGGCCTTCGGCCAGCGCGTCCCTGGTCATCTGCTCGACTTCCTTGGCCTTGCCTTCGTAGAGGCACTGGTTCATCAAGGCGTAATCAACCATGCCGCGCTCCTCCGCCGTTGCGGCTCGCATTGAACTCCTGGAGCGCTTCGAGCATGGCCACGATGTTGGCGCGCGGCATGCCCGGACTCACTCCTCCGCCCACCGAGAGAACGATGCCCTCGCCCTCGGCGCCATCCAACACGTCGAGCGTCGCTCGCTTCACTTCCGAGGGCGTGGCGCGAACCGCGATCTCCAGAGGATTAACGTTGCCCATCAGGCAGATTCGCTTGCCCACCCGCCGCTTCACTTCGCGAATGTCGCGCTGCTTGCCCCAATTGAGCATGTTGAAGCCTGCGTCCGGCAGATGGTCGAGGCAGGCATCCACCTCGGCGTCGTTGTGGTAGAGCTTGACCCAGTCCGCCGGAAACGCGTCGCAAATCCGCTTCAGATACGGGTGCGCGAACTCCTGGTAATGTTCCTCATTGACGAAGCCCACGATGTCATCGAGGATGAAAATGCCCTCCACCGTGTCGCCCATCGCCTTGTGCTGCGCCTTGAGCCAGTCGATCACCACGCGCGTGCACAGGTCGATCAGCTTGTGCGCGCCCTCCGGATTCTCCACCAGATCGATCATGAATTCCGTGGTGCCGCGGACGAACCCGGCCGTGCAGAGCGGCCCGCGCGAAGTCACCATGGGTAGGATATAGCCGTGGTCCAGGATGCGCTGCCGTTCCATGCCGATGCGGTGCAGGGTGAGGGCCGCGAAAGCGTCCGCCTCCACTTCGTATTCCGGAAACTGATCGATATCTTCCAGGCGATAGAGCGTGTGGTATTCGCTGGGAGTGTTGTCCTGCCAGAACTTGATTTTTGCCCCGAGCACCGATGGTTCGGCCGCCATCCCGTATTCCATCCACCAGGATGGAATGAAGATGATGTCCGGAAACTCGCGCATGATCTTCAGGTTGGCCTGAAACCAGACTTCCCGGTCGAGATAATAATCCAGGTGCTTGATGCCGAGATAGCCCGGTATCCACGGGCTATCGACGATCAACGCCATCGGGATGTTGTCCAATTTCTCAAGGCGGGCGGCGCGTTTAAATATTTCCCATTGTTGTGGCAGCATGACGGTCTCTATTCATCGCGGTCAATATGGAATCTCCACCGGACGGCCGTCGGCCGGGTCGGCCCAGCGGTCGTTGGGAACCGTCGGCGCCCAGCCGGGGCGCGCCGGGTCCTGGTCATATGGGTAGCCTCCCAGCCGGCGGTACAGCTCGGCGTACTCGCGCAGTTTCTCGCGGTTGAGGCGAACGCCCAGGCCGGGGCCTTCGGGCACGCGAATGGCGCCGTCCTCGTAGTGCATCAGGCCGCCTTCGATGATGTCGTCGGTCAGATGATGATAGTGCGCGTCGGCGGCGAAGGTGAGGTTGGGCAGCACAGCGCCCAGATGCAACATGGTGGCAAGCTGAATTCCCAGCTCGCCCGAGGAATGCACGGCGACTCCCAACTGGAACGTGTCGCACACCGCGGCGGCTTTCACGCACGCCCGTATGCCGCCCCAGAAGGTGGTATCGAGCAGAATCACGTCCACCGCGGTATCGAGCGCGTTGGCGGCCAGTTGTTCGAAATTGACAACTACGGTGTTGGTGGCGAGCGGCACGCGGACCATCTGGCGTGTGCGGCGCATGCCGTTCAAGCCGTAGACGGGGTCTTCCAGATAGTCGTTGCGCAGGTCTTCGATGGCCTGGCCGAAGCGGACGGCCTGTTCCACGCTCCACACGCCGTTGGGGTCGAAGCGGAAAGAGTCGCCGGCAAAGGCGGCCGCCAGCGCGCGGTAAACTTCCAGCTCATGGTCGGGCGGAAACACGCCGGCCTTCAACTTGTGAGTGGTGAAACCGAAGCGCCGCTTCCATTCGCGCGTCTGGCGAATCACCTGGTCGACGGTACGGACCTCGCCCGAGCCCGTGCGCGGATCCTGGTAGCGAAAGAAAACATAGGTGGCGAAGCGGACGCGGTCGCGCAGGCGGCCACCCAGGATTTCCGAGACCGGCACGCCCCAGGCCTGGCCCAGGATGTCGAGACAGGCGAATTCGAGGGCGGCCAGCACCTGCGTCCGGTTGTTGTACAGCGATGCGGTGGGATTGGCGACGCGAAACCGCATCTCCTCCAGGCGCGCCGGATCGTGTCCCACCAGGCTGGTTTTCAGCGCGCGGAATACGGCCTCGGCGGACTCACCCCCGCCGCCCATTTCACCCAGGCCGATCAGTCCGTTATCGGTCTCCACTTCCACGATGGTGCGCACGAAGCGTCCCCAATGGCAGCCATTGGCATGGCGCAGCGGCGCTTCCAGCGGGACTGTCACCGTGGTAGCTCGAATGTCGCGGATTTGCATCGGCGCTATGCCTACAACTTTACAGCATCCATATAGTTTGACGCTACAACTAAATCTGATTCGACGCTGAGGTTACCGTTTCGGGCTTCTTTTGACCTGCTAGAGTTGTCTATGGCTTCTTTTCTCGCCAAGACCGACCCGGAAACCTATTCGCTCGACGACCTGGAGCGCGAAAAGCGCACTGTGTGGGATGGCGTCACCAATCCACAGGCGGTGCGCGCCATCCTCGAGATGCGGCCCGACGACAGGGTCTTCATCTATCATAGCGGCGGCAACTCCGCGGTAGTGGGCTTGGCCACAGTGCGCGGTGAGCCGCGGCCCGACCCGAAGAACAAGAAGTCCGCGGTAGTGGAGTTGGAGTTCACGGCGCGCCTGGAGCCGCCCACTACCCTGGCGGAGATCAAGCAATCGGGCAAGTTCGACGATTGGGCGCTGGTGCGGCAAGGGCGGCTCTCGACCATGGCGGCGCCGGAAAAATTCGTTAAGTGGATGGCGGCGCGATATCCGGGCGTCAAGATCTGAAGGGAGCCGAGTGGCGCGGGCTTGTCGTTTTCGTGGCAACCAACCGCTCCCTTCGGTCGTGGCTCCGTTTGGGTGCATGACCGCTCCCTTCGGTCGCGGCTCCGTTTGCGCATCGGAGCCGCGACCGAAGGGAGGCACTGGTTTTTGTCACTGTTGAAAACAAAGCAGTTCCCTGCCTGCTCCTAGAGAGGGAGCGGTCGGTTGCCATTGAACCGGATGCTTCGCGGCGAGCCTAATGTCCGTGCGCCGGTTGCGTACACAACCAGAGGAAGGCTTCGAGAATCCGCGCGCGCTGAGCGTCGTTGACTGAGAGTATGCGATGCTGGCCGCCGACCTCAGGCGTGAAGGCGGTCTTGCCTTGCGCGTCCACCGTGACCCGGCCGGGCGCGGAGACGGTGAAGTAGCCATCGGCGGGACGTACGGCGAAGAGAGCGGCAGTGAGGTCCCAGGTTTCGCGATCATAGGGCATGGCGAGGTAGTTGCGGTAGGCGTCGGCCACCGGGTTGGCGCCCGGGGGCCCAAAGTCGCGCTCGATGCTGCGCGCCGGGTACTTGATGGTGCTGCCCACCTCGTACCCGCTCCAATAAACCGGGCCAGGCCATTCGGCTACCAGCTTCTGCGCGGAGGGAATATCGGTCTTGACGTTGTACTCGGGCCCACCGCCGGCGAAATCTCCGGCCATCATCACGAGGCGGCTCACCTTTCGCGCCGCCAGCTCGCGGCCGCCGGGCGAATCGAGCAGGCGCGCCAGATTGGTCGAGAAACCCACCTGGACGATCACTACGCTCGAATCGAGCTCCGACTCGAGCACGCGGCGCAGCACGGTGACCGCGTCTTCCGGATGGTCGCGATACGGGTAGTGGCCGGCATCGAGCGCCTTTTTGAGATAGCCATCATCCTTGGTCTGGCCGTCGCGGACCACGCCGATAGGCACGTTGGGGCGGCCATAAAAGGTGTCGATGGCCGAGGCCAGCCGGGCTGCCCACGGATTGTCTTTGGTGATGGTGACGGCGGCCAGGCGAATCTCGCCGCGCGAAGCGAAGGCGTGGAGGATGGCCAGAGCCAAGCAGTCATCCACATCGTTGCCGATGTCGGTGTCGAAGATAACGGGAGTGGCGAGCTGCGGCGGCGCCGCGAAGGCGAGGGTGGCCGAGAGCACGGCCACGACGAGGAGCGGTAGCTTCATGGTTCGGGATTCTAACTGGATTGAAGCATCGGGGGCAAGCGGGCATATCAACGGCTTTGACAACCGGTCTGCCAGCGCCCCGCCGGCCTGCGCTACCATAGCAACTTGTCCCAGCCACTGCCACGCCTGCGTCTCGATCTCGATTTTCTCCCATCGCCGGCGGCCGATCACCCCGGGCTGCTAATCCGCGATGGCCACCATTTCTCGGATGCGGTGCTCATCGTTCCGCCGCCGCTGGTGGAATCGCTGGCCTGCTTCGATGGACAGCAGACCGATCTCGATCTGCGAGCCGTGCTGGTGCAACTGACCGGCGATCTCGACGTGGGCGAAATCGCCAGAAGCCTGATCGAGACGTTGAGCGGAGCGGGTTTCCTGGAAGACCAGAACTTCACCCGCATGGCGCAGGAGCGCCGGCGTCAGTTCGCCGCCGAACCGGTACGCCAACCCGCCCACGCCGGCGGCGCCTACCCGGCCGAGGCCGACGACCTCAGCCAAACCCTGGCAAGCTATATGAATGGCGCCGCGCTCGCCCCGCCGAGCGGCCGGTTGATGGCGATCGCCGCCCCGCACGCCAGCCCGGAGGGAGGCGTGCAATCGTACCGCGCAGCTTACCAAATGCTGCGGCCGGAGGATCGCGACCGGACCTTCGTGATCCTGGCCACCTCGCACTACGGCCGTCCGGACAAGTTCGGCTTGACGCGCAAGAACTTCCTCACCCCGCTGGGAGAATCGCCGACCGATGTCGGGCTGGTGGACTGGCTGGCTGAACGCGCTCCCGGCGCGATTGAAATGGAGGATTACTGTCACTCGTTCGAACACACCGTGGAACTGGAGCTGATTTTCCTCCAGCACGCGCTGGGGCCCCAGGCGCGCATTCTGCCGATTCTATGCGGAGCGTTCGCCAAGAGCCTGATGGAAGGCGGCAAGCCGGAAGACGACGAACACGTTCACCGCTTTCTCGATGCGCTGGCGGAACTGCGGGAGCGCGAAGGCAAGCGGCTTTTCTGGATTCTGGGCGTAGACATGGCGCACATGGGCGCGCGCTACCAGGACCCGTTCCAGGCCCGCGCCAGCCAGGGCGTGATGAACGAGGTGGAGGCGCGCGACCGCGATCGCATCGCCCGCATCAACTCGGGCGACGCCGGCGGCTTCTGGGAGCTGGTGCGGGAGAACCGCGACGATCTGAAATGGTGCGGCTCGTCGCCGTTCTACACATTCCTCAAGACGGCTCCCCGCGCGCGCGGCGAGCTGCTCAGCTATGAACAGTGGAACATCGACGAAGCGAGCGTGGTCACTTTCGCCGGCATGTCGTTTTCCGAGCCAGCATAGCCCGCGTGCGCGGGTTCCTGGCCTTGGAGGCTGCTGAAAAACTCAGCCAAAGCACCTTGGGGCCACGGGTGAACACGGATCAGCCAGTACTTATCTGCGTTCATCTGTGGCTTGTCGTGCTTTTCGTTTCTTTCAGCGGCCTCTTTTGCCGGTGCGGCCCTCGCTAAAAGGTAGCCGTGGCCGCGGCGGAGGTGCCTGCCGAGTTGGTCAGCGCGACCGACACCGACGCCAGTGGGTTCGTGCCGTTCTGGATGGTGAACGGAATTTCGAGCGAGAAAATACTGCCGAACGGAGCCGATGCGGAGCTCTGATACCAGGTAGTGAAGACCTGGCTCAAGGATACGGTGGTGCTGTTATTGGCCAGCGTGATGCCGGACGTGGGTGTGAACGTAATCGCCGCGGAGGTCATGTCACGCGTCGTCGAGAAACCGACTACCACCAGGTTGAAGCCTCCGCTGACGGGGGTGACGGTTGCGCTGGTGATCACGGGCGCGCTCTTCGCTATCACCAGAACTTGGGTGGGCGCCGGCGATGGGGTGATATCGACCCCCGCAGCCGTCAGCGTCAAAGTGAGAGTGATGGTTCCGGCGACGGTGCCGGTTTGCACACTGGGAACAGTGGGGATGAATTGCGCCTGGCTGGCGCCTGCCGGGATCAGGAACGTGACCGTGCGTCCACCGGTGGTGAACTGCACATTGGGATCGTCCGGACCGGAGTCTGGCGCGAAGGTCAGGGTGATGGTGCCCTGAATGTCAGTCGGATAGTTGCTGCCGGCGGTCACGACCAAGCCTAGCTGTGTGTCCGCCGCGGGCGTAGCCGGCAGGCCTGAAAACGTGAGCGGCGGCGCGGGAGCGACTCCCACCACGATCGTGAAAGACTGAGATGCGGTGAGCGGTTGGCCGGTCTGCGTGCTGGTGACCTGGACGGTGAAAGTGGATGTTCCCACCGCCGTCGGCGCGCCTGACAGGATCCCGCCCGCGGACAACGTAACATCGGCCGGCAGGGCTCCGGAAGTCACCGCGAATGTGTAAGTGCCTGCGCCATATCCGCCGGAGCCGGTGAGCGTAGCCGAATAGGGAACGCCCACTGTACCGCTGCCCGGACTGCCGGCGATGGTTAAGGCAACCGACGTAACCACGATGGTGAAAGACTGGGTTGCGGTGAGCGGCAGAATGTTGGCAACGGGGGTGGCCAAACCGCTAGTGACCTGAGCTGTGAAACTGAACGTTCCCGTTCCCGTCGGCGTGCCCGAGAGACTTCCACTGGAGGATAAAGTAATGCCTGGCGGCAGCGACCCGGAGGTCAGCGAGAATGCGTAAGTGCCGGTTCCATATCCGCCGGTGGCGCCGAGCGTCGCCGAATAAGGAGTACCGGCGGTGGCGGCGCCCAAAGTGCCGGTAAGAGTGAGCGAAGGAACAGCGGCGATCATGACACTCAACGGCGCGCTGGCCGTCCCCGGCCCATTCGTGGAGACCTGGCTGGAAACCTGTATGGTGAAGTTGAAGGTCCCCGCAGCCGTCGGGGTTCCGCTCAGCACGCCCGCGGCGGAGAATGTCAGACCTGGCGGGGGCGCACCGGTCGCTACGGACCATGAGTAAGTCGCAGTGCCCCCTCCGCCAGTGGCGGCGAAGGTCTGCGAATAAGCTACGCCTACAGTTCCGGAACTGGCGGCCGTGGTGGTGATCGCGAGAGCCGGATAGATGATCACCGTATAAGACTGCGTTGCCGTGAGCGGTGGAGATGCGGCGGCAGCGTTGGTCAGGGTATTGGTGACCTGCACCGTGAAGTTAGATGTCCCCGCGGCGGTTGGCGCGCCCGAGAGGATTCCGGCGGCAGATAACGTAATGCCGGCCGGGAGGGTCCCCGAACTCACCGCGAACGTGTAAGTGCCTGCGACGTAGCCGCCAAAGCCCGTGAGCGTCCCGGAATAGGGAATGTTCACCGTCCCGCCGCCCAGGATGCCGGCAATGCTCAGGGAAGGTACCGTGCCAATCGCGACGTTGAACCCTTGGCTCGCCGTCTGGGTGCCCAAAGTGGAGATCTGGCTGGAGACCTGGACAGAAAAAGTGAAACTTCCGGCAGTTGTGGGAGTCCCACTGAGCACGCCCGCGACAGATAGTGTCAGGCCTGGAGGGAGCGTGCCGGCCACCAGCGACCATGTATAAGTCGAAGGGCCTCCGCCTCCGATTGCCGTGAAGGTCTGGGAGTATGGGGCGCCCACAGCCCCCACGCTAACGTTTGCGGTGGTGATGGTGAGCACCGGATAAATCACCACGGTGAACGACTGAGTTCCGGTGACCGGCGGGAAGCTGGCAACAGCCTTCGAGTAAGTGCTGGTGACCTGAATAGTGAAACTAGACGTCCCCGCCGCCGTTGGTGTGCCCGCCAGAGTTCCGCCGGCCGACAGTGTAAGGCCGGTGGGCAGAGTCCCGGTAGTCAGCGAGAATGTGTAAGTGCCGGTTCCGTATCCACCAGAGCCCATCAGCGTCGCCGAATAAGGAACGCCAACCGTGCCGCTGCTCAAGCTGCCCGCAATGCCGACGGTAGGAGTTGCGGTGATCAGAACGGTGAACCACTGGCTCGCTATCTGCGCGGCGCCACCGGGGATCTGGTCGGAGACCTGGACGTAGATAGAGAAGGTTCCCGTCGCCGTGGGGATCCCACTCAGCAGGCCCGCCGAAGATAGTGTCAGACCTGGAGGCGGCGTGCCGCCAGCGAAAGACCATGCGTAGGTTGAACCCGTGCCACCGGTTGCCGTAAACGTCTGGGAGTAAGGAACACCGACGGTTCCCGAATTCGCGGTCTGCGTTGTGATCGCAAGAACCGGATAGACCACCACTGTGAAAGCCTGTGTTGAGGTGACTGGCGGGAGGCTGGAGTTAAGTATGCTGGTGACCTGCACCGTGAAAGTGAATGTTCCACCCGCGGCGAGCGTGCCCGACAGAGTTCCGCCGGCAGATAGAGTCGTGCCGGATGGCGGAGTCCCGGAGCTGAGCGAGAACGTGTAAGTGCCGGGTCCATATCCGCCCGTGGCGCCGAGCGTGGCCGAATAGGAACTGCCCACAGCCCCGCTGCCCAAGCTCCCGGTAATGACGGGGGGAAGAGTTGGAGAAATCACGATGCTGAAGTTTTGGGTCGCCACCACCGTCCCGATGGTGGGGATCTGGCTGGAAACCTGAACGAACAGAGGATAGGTTCCCGCAGTCGTAGGAGTCCCGCTGAGGACGCCCGAGGCGGAGAACGTCAGACCCGGTGGGGGCTGAGTGGTCGCCAAAGACCAAACGTAGGTTGAAGCACCCGCGCCTCCGGTCGCCGCGAAAGCTTGGGAGTAAGCGACATTCACGCTTCCGGGGTTTCCGCTCGGCGTGGTGATCGCGAGAACCGGATAGATGACGATGGTGTAAGCCTGCGTTCCGGTCAGCGTCGGCTGGACGACCTGATTGACGGTCAGGTTGCTGTCGACCTCTACCGTGAAGGTGAATGTCCCCGTTGCCGTTGGTGTGCCGGTCAGAGCCGCGCAGAAGCCTTCGCAACTGGCGGGCGACGTCAACCCCACGCCGGGCGGCAGCGCGCCGGAGGCCAGCGAAAACGTGAGAGTGCCACCACTATATCCGCCGCTCGAGACGGTGATCGTCTGCGCATACGGGGTGCCGAGAGTCCCGTTAGGAAGACTGGTGGGCGCGAGCACAGGGGGCTGTCCCCATAGCGCAGCCCCGCCGAGCAGCAGACAGGCCGTAAGAAGAATCGCGCGTCTCATCGCCGCACCTCCCGAGTTGCGGCCGCCTGGACGCGTGGCGGCACAGCCACGATGCGCGGCGCGTTATTGGCGTCGAGCACCTGAAGCGGACCGCCGGCAAACTCCGTCAGACGGAACGTGGCCGCACCCGCCAGCCGGGAGAGCCCGGTCGGAGCGCACGCGCAATCGAGTGTGGTTGCAGGGCCACCGCTGCGATCGAAGATGAATACGGTCCCCGTACCGGCGGCGGCGAACACGCGCTGGCCCGCGCTATCGGTATCCGCGGCAACCAGTCCCTGAATTCCATCGCTTGCCGAGGCGACTACCTGCGTTACCGGCGTGCCGGCCAGGCCGGTAATCCGATACACAGTGGATGCCAGAGCGTCGGCGACCAGCGCTTGCTGGCCTGCGTTGAAAAGCCGCACGGAAGAAACGCTGCGGAATGAGCTGAGCAGGCCCGGCGCCGAACTTACCGTAACACGATAGAGCGACACCGACTCCGCCTGGCCTGCCGCCATTAGCAGGAAGCTGCCGGTATCGTCCACGGCCATAGCCGTGACCGAAGCCGGGAGCCCGGACACATCGATGTCCACGGGAGCGCTCGGAGCGGCGGACAGGCCGGTGAGGACCTGTACGCGGCCGGCTGCGTAATAAAGGGCCGCCGCGCTTCCGCCTGGACTGAACGCCATTATGTCCGGCGCAGGCTGCACTCCTTCGAGCGATGCCGCCGTCCAATCGCCGCCGGCAAAGCGGATCAACTCGACCGAAGAGTCCCTCGCATTCACCACCAGGGCGGCATCCTGCGCAGGAGAGATTTCGGCGAGCGAAATGGTGAGACCCAGGGTGAGTGGCTCGCCGGTATTCGCCGCACCCGGGATGCCGCTAATGGGCCGCAATCCGCCAGCCGCACGGTCGAAGACCAAACCCAAGCGCGGGCCGCTGAGATTCGCTGCGGGGCCATTTCCGGCAAGCGCCAAACCTACGGAGAGAACTGCTGTCAAAGTCCGCACTAACAAGCTTGATGTCATGTCGATTGCCCTTTTCCGGCTTAGTGCGGGGCGCCCACGGTGGGCGTCCCGGCGCTGATTGTGGTGGGAGACGTGCCGCCGCCGCGAGTGGCAGCTACCACGCCGCCCGCCACGCCTGCCGCCGCGACGGCGATGATGATTGCCAGCACTTTCCCGGAGATTCCCGCGCTGGCGGTTGCCCCAGCCGCCGCAGCGGCCGCGACGTTCTGCTGGTGGATGACGGTGTTGGCGTCCAGGTTTTTGTATCGCGCTACAACGCGGATTTGCACGTCGCCGGATACTTTGTTTGGAACCATTCCGCGTGCCACCGCGTGACCGGTGTCATCGGTCACTACGGTAAGACTGTGGGTACCATTCGAGAAAACACCGCTGGCGCCGTGTTCGGGCAGGAAGAACGTGACCGCCACTCCAGCCACCGGCTTGTGGTTCTCGTCATTCACCTGAACCATGGCCTCTCGAGCCACACGCTGGCGGATGTTATTGATCGATCCTTCTCCCTCGAGAATCGATATGTCTAGTTTCGCAGGTTCCTGTTCCTGGGCACTTACTGGGACAGGCCATGTATGAAATAGGACAATCTCCGCAAGCAGCACGCACAAAGCGCGTGTCACTCCTCCGATTCGTACTTGTGTCCTCATCCTCGAAATGATAGTACTTTTTGTGGCAGAATTGGAAGCATAATATCGGCAGAGCTGCCGCGGAGGTGCTCAGTGCGGGTGGAAAAAGCGCTTTTTTGCTGGATGTTGGGGGCGCCGACTCTGTTTGCCCAAGCCGGCGCGCCACAACCCGCTCAGCAGTTATCGGCCCGCGATTTGTTCTACGCGCCAACGCCGCCGGCCGCGCCGCAAGCAGCGGGCTCGGCTGTTAAGCGAGCCGCGCCGAAGAAGGCCGTGCCGCCGGCAGAGCCGCCCGCCGCCGCTCAGCCTGCAGAACGCGATTCTCCCGCGGCGGTCTCTGCCGGCGGCGCGCAGATCATCCGGACTACATACACTGGAAAGCCTCTTGGGCTGCGTTACAGCATATTGCGCAATAACGGCGGAGACGATTACCGCGAAGTTGCCCCGGACACGGTCTTTCACTCCGGCGACCGGATTCGCGTCGCGGTGGAGGTGAACGACGCAGGTTACCTTTACATTGCGATGAAGGGAGCCAGCGGCACCTGGAAGATCCTCTTCCCAACCGCGGAAGTCGCGGGCGGAAACAACCATGTCGAAAGCGGCCAGCAGTACACCATCCCTTCCGCGCCGGGCCGGTTCGCGTTCGACCAGCAACCTGGCGAGGAGCAGCTTTTCATCGTACTTTCGCGGCGGCCCGAACCGGACCTGGAGCAGTTGATCTACTCGCTCGGCAGCGGCAGCGTGTCCCCCACAAGCGCGCCGGCTAAGTCCAGCGAGCAGCCCAAGCTTCTCTCGGCGCGGGTCAACCCGCTGGGCGACCCCCTGGTGGGCCGCCTGCGCAGCGAGGTTTACGCGCGCGACCTGGTTTTCGAAAAAGTGGATGAGAGTACGCCGGGCGAGAAGAAAGAGAATGCGGTGTATGTACTGAACCGCACAGGCAGCCCCGACTCTCGCCTGGTGGCGGACTTTGTCTTGAAGCATGAGTAAGGCGAGGCGGAAGACGCCATGAAGCCGATGATTCTACTATTGCCGACGCTGGCGGCGACACTTGCCGTGGCGCCGGTTGGTTTGGCGGCCGGCCAAAGCAAGAGCTTAGAGCAAGGGCCGCGCCGCATGGAACTTACTCTGGAACGCCAGGAGGGCGGCGCTTGGCGAGTGGTGGATCCCGGCCTGGTATTTGCCCAAGGTAATCGCGTCCGCTTCCGATTCCACACTAACTTTGACGGCTATCTCTATGTTATGAACCAGGCGACCTCGGGCAATTACGAGATCCTTTTTCCGCGTGAGGACACCGGGGAGCAGAACCGCATCGAGGCCGGAAAGGAATATGTGGTGCCTGCCGTTCAGGGATGGTTCCGTGTCAGTGGGCCGCCGGGCCAGGACATACTGTACTGGATGGTGACGCCGCTCGCGCTAGGCACGCAGCCGAAATATCGGCCGCTGCCTCCGCCGCCGCAGCCCGGCGCCGTGCCGCCGCGCCTGGTGCCGCGGTGCGATGACACTATTTTCAAGGCGCGCGGCGAATGCGTCGATGGCTCGGCCGGAGCCAAAGGAGTGCGCCCGGAAGAGAAGCTGCCGGACAACCTGAGCGGGGTACCGGGCGCCAGTTCGCGCCAGTTGATGTTCATCCGCGACCAAGACGTTTCGGTGGTGGCATCGCCCGAGCCTCTCACCGCGCCGGTGATCTATGAATTTCGGCTGGCGCACAAGTGAAAGTCATGAGGCGGACGCGCGATGTGAAAATAGCGGGGTGTTGTGTTTCGGCAGAAACCGTCGGAACCCAAGCAGCCGGATATGCCAGGAGCCATCAGCCTATAGGGCGGAAGAGAATAGCCCACGGCGTAAGCCGTCGGGAAACCGATGCGCCTCTAACAGCCCCGAGACGGGGCGGAAGAGCTCCAGCGGAGACGCCTTTCGCCCCGTTCCGGGGCTGGATTCCTTGCCCTCATTTCCCGACGGCTCGCGCCGTGGGCTACTTTCTTTCGCTCCTACGGAGCTTGACTTTCACCCAGTCTTGCTATTTCACACAACTTTGATACATGAGATCCACTTTTGTGTCGCGAACTCCGATTAAGCTCGCACGCACTCTTGCGACTCTGGCAGCCGCGGCAGCGGGGCTGGCCGCGCAAGCGCCGCCGACGGCGCCGCCGCCCGATCGGCAACAGCGCGACCTGAAATACGAAAACGGCGCGCCACCCGTCAAGCCCGCGCAGACTGCTGTCACTATCCCGCGCTCGTACGCGTTGGTGCTTGGTATCGCTAATTACAAGAACCTGGCCGCTAAGGATCAGTTAAAGTTCTCCGAGCGCGACGCGGAATCGATTTACTCGATTCTCATCAGCCCGGAAGGAGGTAACTTCCACGCCGAGAACGTGCATAAGTTGATTGGCCAGCGCGCCACTCTGGCTAACATGCGCCACGAACTGGAAGAATGGCTGCCGGCGACCGCGCATGACGACGATCGCGTGCTGATTTATTTTGCCGGCCACGGCTTCGTCTTCAACAGCCGCGCCTACCTTGCCCCATACGATCTGGACCCTGGCAACATCGCCGCGACCGGTTATCCCATGGACACGCTGGGCTCGGTGATCGGCTCGCGCATCAAGGCTAAGTGGAAAGTGTTGATCACCGACGCTTGCCACAGCGGCGCCATCACGCCGGAAGGCGACCGCGCCGCGGTCAGCCGCAGCCTGCTCGATCTTAGTTCCTCGCTATTCTCGCTCACCGCCAGCCGCGACCGTGAGCGCTCCTTCGAAAGCGCCGACTGGGGCGGCGGGCATGGCATTTTCACGTACTATGTGGTCAAGGGCCTGGAGGGCGCGGCCGACGAATCGCACGACGGCATCGTGACCGCCGACGAGCTGGCCGAATATGTCCGCCGCAACGTGCGCGAGGCGACCAACGGCCAGCAGAACCCCACCTCGGAGCGCGGCAGCTTCGATCCCAATATGCTGCTGGCTTATCTCCCCTCGGGAGCCGCGCCCGGCGCTCCTCCGCCGCCGAAGAACGGCGCGCTGGTCTTCGAGACCAACATGGACGGCGTGGAAGTCTTCGTGGACGGCAAATCCGCCGGCGTGGTCAGTAAGGGCACGCCGCTGCGCCTGCCCGGCCTTCAGCCCGGCGTCCACACGGTCGAGGGCGTACACATGGGCTACGAACCCGACGGCCCACGCGAGGAAACCGTATACCCGGGACAGGAATCCACGGTCACGCTGAAGATCCTGATCGTGCGCCGCCGCCCGCACGCGGCCGTCGAGCAGTTCGACAAGGGTCTGGATCTCTATAACAAAGGGAACCCCGAGAACTATCGCAAGGCCGCTGGTTGTTTTCAGGCTGCGCTCGCGGCCGATCCTAACTACAGCCAGGCGGCACTCTATCTGGGCCGCGTCTACCGCGATCTGTTTCAGGAGGACGATGCGGAGAAAGCGCTCCGGCGGGCCATCGAAATCGATCCGGATTACCTGGAAGCGCGCGCCACGTTAGGCGGCATGCTGCTCGACAAGGGCGCGCTCGACGAATCCATTCGCCAGTTGAACGTGGTGACGCAGCACGACCGGAGCGACGCGCTCGCCTGGTATCTCCTCGCCCAGGCCTTGCGCATGAAGGCGCTTTATCCGGATTCCATCGAAGCGGCGCGCAACGCGATTCGGCTCACCCCCAACAATGCCGAAGCTCACTTCTGGCTGGCGGAAAGCCTGCGGCTCAGCGGCAAGTATCAGGAAGCCACCGACTCTTATCAGCAGTATCTGAAGCTGAGCGATTTCGATAGTAGGCTGGCAGGCAAGATGAATTACTATGTGCTCGGGTATCTGATCGGGTTCGGCAAGAAGAAGCGCGCCGCGCAGCGCGATGTGTGGCAGGACCTGCGCAGCCTGGCGTATTTCGGGCTCTGCGACAGCCAGCGTTTGTTGAATCAGTTCGACAGCGCCATCGCATTCTGCCAGAAATCTCTCACGTACGACTCATCGGATCCGTTCGCCCACTTCGGTCTGGCGCTCGCGTATACCAGCAAGGCGCAAGCTTCCGGAACCGTGGAGAGCTTGATTCCGGCGCGCAAGCACTTCTCCGAGACCATTGCCCTCAACCCCGACATGCCGGAATCCGAGCGGGCCAAGAAGTACATTGCGAAGATAGACACGCTGTTAGCCAGCGCGAACAAGTAAGCCGTGGCGCGGACTGTCAGTCTGCAGAGCCGAGAATCATCTCGGCTTTTCTTTACTTCTTCGGACTATCTCCGTGATCCGCGGCGAGCCGGTAAGAAAAGCCGAGATGACTCTCGGCTCTGCAGGCCGGACGGCCCCGGAAGGTGCACGGGCAAGCTGCGCCACGGGGAGCGTTTAGCTGTGACTGGCCCACCGGCCTGATAACGGCGCCGGCGGATCGGCGATCGATTGCAAGCGGACCAGCAGGACGGAATCCTGGTCTTTCATGGAAGCGAGCGGCATGAAGCCGTTGCCCAGAATGAACTCGGCAGCGGTGTCGGTGAGCAGCACTTCGGCGCAGGGCTTGGCGACGGATTCGCCGTCCGCGCGGTAGATATGCTGCGGCAGTCCGCCGATCTCCCGATGGCGCGCGGGGCGCATTTGCCAGCCATCGCCGCGAAAGGCCAGGCCGAGCACGCAGGCGCAGAGGAAGGCCGGATTGCCCCAAAGATAATCCGCGTGCACGCTTTCCGGCATCTCGTCAAAGTCCAACTGTTCGGCGGGCGAAGTGTCTTTCCCGTAGGGCAGCCGGAGGAGGTACCGCGGCAGGGCGAGGCCGATCCAGTGCGCTTCGGGAGAGTGGACCAGTTCCTGCCACTCGAGACAGGGCGCATCGGACGGAGGCGCCGCCTCGCCCAGGAATGGCGCACCCAAAGACGCGGCGAGGCAACCGAGCCATCGCAGCTTGGCGGCATCTCCGGCAGCGCGGGAGAAGACGAAGTTGCCTACGATTAGCGACCAGGGCGCTGAAGTTGAACCGCCGAGGCAGCGTTCGAACGCGGCGGCATCGGACATCAGCTCTTCGAGCGTCGCGTCGAACACGCAGATCTTGAGGTCAGTATCCGGCTGGAGCCGGTCCACCAGCATGGCGACCGCGCGCCACGCGGCTTCGAGTGACTGGAAATGCGGATGGTGGAGGATGGCGCGCATTTGGGTACCGGCCGCGGCATCCACTCTCGCGGTCCATTCCTCCTGCCGGGGATTCCGGCGATCGGCAAGATGAGGCTCGACGGCTTTCTTGATGAAGTCTGCCAGCGCGTCGGGCGCCTCCACCACGCGAGAAGCCGGCTCTTCGTCGGCCTGCTCCATTATGCTTTCGAGGAGACTGCGGCCCGATGCCAAAGGCGCGGCGGGCTGCACCGTTTCCCGCGTCCCCGCTGGAACGGGCGCGGGCTGGTTGCGCAGTTCCGCCAGCTTTCGGAAGGCATCGGTGCGCAGATAAATGTGATCCGGATGAAAGTCGTCGAGCGCGCGGAATCGCAAGGTGCCCTGCGAAAGCTGAACCGATGGCGCGATCGACGCGAGCACCTGGTCGAGATTGTCGCTATCCACCGCGATGGGACGGCGTCCGGCGATGGGCGCCCGCTCGCCGCGAAACCCGCGGCCGCTGAAATCCCCGAGGATCAGGATGCGAAATGGAGTGTCGGCGTCGGGCGTGCTGAGGATCGGCTGCGTGCTCTCGCCGACTTCGATACCGACGGATACTTTCGAGATTCGTTCTGACATATCGGCCTCGTTAGTTATAACAACCGACCGCTCCCTACGGTCGCGGCTCCGTTGCGCGGTCGCTACCCGTTACCGCGCGACATCTGAGACACAGGCGAGGCGCGAGAAATAGCCGGCTTGGAAGACTGCCGGCGCGCCGGCCATATCGAGCTCAAAGTGAACGATGAGTGGCTTGCCGTTGACCTTCATCGGGTCCTTACCCGCGCGAATGATCCATTCGAGAGAATAACCTCCGCCGGCGGGAGTCCACCGGTCGGCCCGGTTGAAGAAGCGGAATACGGCCCAGGTGCCTTCGTGTTCCGAGAACGAGAGGTCCGGACCGCCTAGCTTGACCGAAGCTTTCACACCGTGCGTACCGCCTCCTTGCCAGGTGAACTGCTTGGGTGTGGCCGCGCCGCCGGAGTAACTGAGGCTCTGCCCGTCGATCAACAGGTTCACCGTCTGGATATCTTCCGAAGGTTCCGGCTTGAGCGTGTAGGTGAAATGCGGATCCTGCGCACCGCCAGCGTAGATCGCGTCGGAAAACGCCGTGGCTGCGTTGAAGAAGTTGAGGAACGCCGGGTTCACCCCACCCGAAGGACCGATGGCAAACTGCGATCCCTGTTTGACCAGCAACTTTTGCAGATTCTGATCGTAGAAACTCCAGAGGGCGCCATCGGGCTTGCGCAGCAGGCCGTTGACATCGACCAGCGTGGCTTCCACGGTAGCGTTGGGATTGAACGGATATTTGGACAACACGGCGCGGAACTGCCCGCACAGCGACTTGCCTTTGCCATTCAACTCCTGTGGCCCAAGCTGGCGCAGCATGCCTTCCACGTAGACTATGGGGTCCTCCAGCAACTTTTGCGACAGGGTATCGAGATGACCCTCGGAATCGACGCGGAAGGCCTGTGCCATCTGGCGCGCGGTACCCTTGGCCTCTCCGGCCTTCACAAGAGTCGGAGCTGCCGCCGCGTCGCTAGGAGTTCCAGGCTGGCTGGCAATTGCGTCCAACGAGATCTGCAACGCCCCGAGCGCAGCGGCATAGTTCTGATTAGGTGGCAGGATGTACCGGTCCGTGCTCCCCGGCGGGACCACCGTCTCGACCGGCTGAAACGCCGCCTTCACATCCGGGTCGTCAACGTCCGTGTTCTGCGATGCCAGCGCGAACAGCTCCAGCAGCGGCGACTGGTTGCCGGAAAGCTGGGTCAGCTTCTGCGACGCGTCGGCGAGGCTGGCGTAACGGACCACCGAGGCTGACTTAATATAGGTCCGCCATTGCTGGATGAACTCTGCGTTATATAGGGCCCGCACATCCTGCGCCAGCTTGGCGCGATCGACGTTGGCGGGAGCCTGGTCGCCGAGAACCCACTGTTCGCCGCTGAAATACCGATCGGCGTGCTGGATGGCGTCTTTCATGAAAGCCCAGCCGCCCTTGGAAAACGCGCCTGGCACCTCGTATGTCTCCAAGACCGTTTGGGCCGATCCAGCGAATTGGCGATTGAAGTTGATGGGCGGATTGTGCTTGCCGGCTTCCGAGAGCATGAACGCATAGACGCGCTTGGCACCCTCGAACTGGCTCAGATACCGGCGCGCTTTGTCGATCGTGTAAGCGTCATTGGCCTCCGTGTACGGATTCTCATCCTTCAGCACGTCGGAGTAAAAATCGAACTGCCTCTGCACGAGATCCTGGCGATCCGCATCGATGGTCCGGTCGGCGGCCCACCACTTGATCAGAACCGGGGAAAGAAACTGGCTGGTACTGTGCTCGTGGTGCGATGTCGTGATCAGATAGGCCTTCAGCGCATCGTAAGTGGGACTATAATCCGGTCCCGAAGTTGCAGGCAATCCGCTCAGCCCTTGCAGAATGTTGTTTTGCGTTTGCGCGAACAGCAATTGGCGGAAGCGCTCGAAATAAATGCGCCGCGCTTCGGGATAGAGATCGTTCCCGACATACAGACCCATGCGGTAAAACAACGGCGCGCCTTCCAATCGGTACTGTCGCAAGGTCTCGAGCGACTGGCGGAGCGCCTCCAGTTTGCGCAGGCTATCCACTGGCGCGAGATTGGCGCCGGTCACGCCGCTGGCCGCGCTGCCCTGCGCGGCGGTGCGCAGGCGCGTTTCCAAGCCGCGGTTCTTGAAGAACGAAAGCGTAAACAAGATGGCGAGCGTCAGCGACAGCACGGCAGCCGAGAGGAACAGCAAGCGGCGGGCAAAACTCGTCTTGGTGCTGGCGCCGCTGGCGGCCATGGCGGAGCGGTCGGCGAGCAGAACATCCGTGAACAGGTGGCCGAGGAAAAGCCACTGCGGCACTTTGCGCGTGCCGCCCACTTGCGGCGGCGGAGCTTGCGCGGCTGGCGCCTGGGGGCCCGCCTTGAAAATGCCGGTGGCGCCGGCAGCCGTTCCGTAACCCGCCTGAGATTGCGGCGCCGCGGCGGCCACCGGGGCGGCTTCGTTGATGATAATCGGCCGCACGCCGGTGAAGTAGAATCCGCGCAAAACCGGCCCCACGCTCAACTGGCTGGGTCGGCATAGATCCACCAGAAACTGCACCACGGCGGGACGAATCTTGCGGAACTCGCGGGGAAACTCGTAGGTGGCGGCGAGCTTCGTCGAGTCGGTCTCGCGCGCCAGAAACTCGGGGCGCGCGTCGGCTAACGATCGGAACAGCCGCTCGAAGGTTCCGGTCAGGCGCGCGGTTTCTTCTTCCGCGTATACGCCTTCGCTGCGGCCGGTGAGCATCGGGAGGGTCGCACCGACCACCTGCCCGGCTTCGTCGTTGCTAAAGTTCCGCACGTATTCGGTGAAGAACGGCAGCCGGTCCATCTTGGTGAACAGCACATAGACCGGGAGATTGATGCCGAATGCCTGGGAAATCTCGCCCAGGCGGGCGCGCAAGGTGCGAGCCGCGTTCACCACGGCTTCCTGCGAGCCGGCGCGGGTGAAGGTTTCGCTGTCAAAGCAGACCAACGCCGCGCGCGGCGCCTGGCCGCCTTTACTAACCACCGAGGAGCGCGGCTGCAATCTGCGAACCAAGCGATTCCACTGGCCCGAGTCCGCCAGCAAATTGCCACCCGCCTCGGCGAAGATGCTGCGGCGCGAGAACCAGAGGTTGGCGGCTCGCGTGGGCACCACATCGGCATTCTGGTAAACCTGGCCGGCCAGCAGTTCCGGATCGAGACCGGAATGGATCATGACGCTGGTCTTGGTGCCGCCGGACTGGCCCATCAGGAGATAAACCGGAAGGTTCGCGATCTTGGCGCCCTGTTCCAGCTTGGCGGCGGAGAGCCTGGCCTCGGCTGCATGCACCAGTAGCGAAATCTCGTCTCCGCCCGGCGCCATTGGTTCGCCCGCCTGCGCGGCGGCGGCCTTGGCTTTTTTCCTTCTAACGAAAAAGAGAATCACCAGGACGATCAGGGCTACCAGCGCAACCGCCAGCAAAACGTAGAGAATGGTCACTGGATCTCCTCGACTATCGCGCCGGCGCGGCAATCGCCTGAACGTCCGACACTCCCGAACCCAAGGTGAGCTTGTAAGCGCCGAAAAGCAGCAGCATCAATATCGCACAGCCCACCGCCAGCCATCCCAACTTTCGCACCAGCGGATCCGGGCGGCTGCGCACGGTCTCCTCTGGCAGCATCCACCCCGGCGAAAGCGGCCCGAGCGGGCCGCGGATGCGGCGAATCTTCTCCGCGATAAGGCTCATGACCTGCGCCAGTTCTCCGCGATTGCCGACGCTGTAGCGCCCGCCAAAACCGAGCAGCAGGCAGAGATAGTGGATCTCGAGCACATCGGCCAGGTCCTGGGAATCGTTACGGCCGAGAAGCTGCTGCAGATGTTGAAAGAAGACCTCGCCCGCGATGTGTGTACCGAATAACTCCTCCTGCAACGGCTTGCTGAGCCAGCCCGAGAAAACCGGGTTCTGCAGATTGAGGACGGATTCGTCCAGGAACGCGACCGTGGCGAAGGTGGCGACCTTGACGTCTTCGGACGGGTAACCCGAGGCCAGCGCCTGGCTGGCGGCAGTGCGGAGCGCTTCGCGAGTGTGATGCCGGAAGGACTGCGAATCGGTGACGCCCTGACGATTAGAGCGCAGCCGTTCGATGGCGGTGAAGACTTCCTGGAAAATCAGCGGCAGGTTTTCCGGCCTGCGGGTACTGGCGGAAGGGCTCATATTAGTTTTCCAGCACGACTAGAATTTCGATTTCAGGATCGGGAAACTCGGCTGGTACGTACGCGCCCACTTTGCGCGTCAGGTTGATGTGGTCCCAACAGGGGCCACCCTTGCTCAGCCCGAAGTACTGCGTTTCGAGGCGGGCGGAAACCGCCGGCGGCGGTACCGGCAGATGCGTCAGAGTCAGGCCGGGCAGAGCGCGTTTGACCAGTTCCCGCACGAAGGCCGGGCTGCATACCTTGATCAGCGGCGGCGCTTTGGCCATCAGTTCGGCGTCGCCCATGCGGGCGCGAATGGCCAGCAGCCAGCGCGAGCGGCCGAGCGAGCGCTGGTCGGCGACCTCGCCTTCGTAGTAATAATTCTCGGTGCGCTTCAGCGGAATCGAAATGCAGTTAGTGGGGACGATGATTTCCAGGTGCGCGCGGATGTGGCGGTCGAGTTTTTCGAAGCAATCGCTCAGGTTGTCGTGATCGTACAGTGGCAGGTCGCGCGGGTGCGAATCGAGAGCGAAGGTGCACAGCGCGCCAGCCAGCCGCGACATCTCGACGAACAATTCCTCGGGATGGCCGCGCTTAGCGATGAACTGGTGACGCAGCGGCGCCAGCGCGGAGTTCACGGCGTGCATCAGCCAGAAGCTGGCGATCTGGCGGGTGGAGAATTCCGCTCGCCCGCCGGACGTGTTGCGCGCGCCGCGGTTGATGGTGGTGCTTTTTTCGTCAAGGATCTCGATCAGCCGCTGCATCAGCAGCATGAGCCGGGTGGAGGCGGAGATGCGCAGCACCGGCGGAACGAAACTGGCGTCGTAGGCGAAGTGGCCGGCGCCATCGCGCACCACGCGCGCGATCGGCATCGCGATCAGGTCGCCGGCCGGTTCGGTATCGAGCAGTAGGCGCAGGTTCTTGCGGCCAAGATGCACGGTGCGCTCGTCGGCGCCGGTATTTTCATCGTGCAGGACGCGCGGTTCGGCGGTATAGCGGGCGTCGGCGGTCTCGCCTTCCGGCAGCGAGCAGTTGAAGCCGTTGGGCTTGCGCCGGGGAATCGCGAGCATCGCGACGATGCCGTCGCGGGTGGGCGGAAACAGATCGGCGATCGCCCTAGGCTCCGGCAGCGGATCGCTTTCCGGCATGTGGAAGGGCAGGCCGTCGCGGAAAATCCCGCGAGCGTGGAGAAGCCCGACGGTGCCGTTATGCAGCGCCTCGGCATCCAGTTCCACTCCTGCCAGGCCGTACGAAGCGAACCAGAGGGACGAGGTGGCGAACTGGATGGAGTCTTCGAAGTAGCGGCTCTGCACCTGGAAATGGTGCGGCCCCAGGTACATGCCTTCCGACCACACCACCCTCGATAGCAAATTCATAAGCCGTTGCGGATTAGAGTACCATAAGCGGCCGGGCGTGGATTCCAAATTTGCGCGTCATATTTGCCCCAGGCGCGGTACGATGTCAGAGGGAACCGAGCGCCCATGGACGTCCATCAGAAGTACGAGCTGATTGAACCGCTGCCCGGCGAAGGTCCCAAGAGCTTCCGGGCCCGGCAGAGCGGGTTTGGGCGCGATGTGACCGTGCATTTCCTGGTGGGCGGACAGACACCCGAAAACCAGGCGCTGCTGGCCCGGCTGCGCGCGCTGCCGCCGAATGCGATGGCCCGGCTGATCGAAGTCGGCAACAGCGCCGACGGCACCCAGTTCGTCGTGACGTTCGCGCCGCCCTTCCAGCACCTGCTGGAGTGGCTCAAGGATCAGGAATCCGCCGCGGTCAATACGGCAAAGTTCAGTCGCGTGGGGGCGTGGAAAGTTCCCTCGATGAGCTCACCCGCGCCCATTCCGGCTCCTGCGCCGCCGGTTGAGCCAGTGCAGCCCGGTACGTTCGAAGACATGTTCCGGACGCCAGAGCCAACCCCCACGGGCCAGATGATGGCACCGCTGGGCGCGCAACCGCAGCCTGCACCGGCTGTTGCTGCGTTGCCCACGCCGTCGCCGGTGGCTTCGGAGCCGGGAGAGTTCACGCGGCTGTTTCAGACTTCGCCGGTTCCCGCGGCTGCCCCGGCAAGGGCAGCGCCTCCGGCGATTGCCCATCTTCCGCAGGCATCGCTCGCACCAGTGGAGGCAAAACCGCAGCCCCCGGCTGCAGTTCCCGCTGCTCCGCCCATTCCGCCGACGGTTGCCGCGGCACCTGCGACGGCGCCCGTTGCCTCCGAGCAGGGAGAATTCACGCGGCTGTTTCACACTCCGGTGGTTCCTACGGCTGCACCGGCATCGTCGGCGCCACCGGCGATTGCCGGCATCCCGCTCGCGCCACCAGAACCAGGACCGCTGGTGCAAGCTACGCCGCCCGCTCCACCACTGGCTCCTGCGCCGGTCGAATCGCCCGTTGCTCCGCTGCCGGTTGCTTCCGAGCCAGGTGAATTTACGCGGCTGTTCCAGACTCCGGCAGTTCCCCCAACTGCACCGGCAGTGCAACCGTCCACATCGATTGCCGATATCCCGCAGCCGCCCCTCGCGCCCGCGGAGCCAAGACCGCAGCCGCTGACCTCATCGACCCCTCCGCCGCCCGCTCCGCCGCCGGTTGCCGCGGCACCCACGCCATCTCCAGTTGAACCGGAGCCGGGTGAATTCACGCGTCTGTTTCAGGCACCTGCGGTTCCTATAACCGCACCGGCAGCGCCAGCGCCTACATCGATTGCCGATATTCCGCAGCGGCCCGCCGCACCACTGGAAGCGAAACCGCAGTCGCCGGTTGCCGCGCCTCCAGCGCCCCAAGCGCAGCCTCCGGTTGCCGCAACTCCCGCTCCGCCACCAGTCGAATCGCAGCCGGGAGAATTCACGCGGCTGTTTCAAGCTCCGACGGTTCCTGCGGCTGCCCCGGCAGCGCCAGCGGCTCCGTCGATTGCTGACATCCCACAGCCACCCGCCGCATCGCTGGAGGCGAAACCACAGTCGTCGGTTGCCGCGCCTCCAGCGCCGCGGGCGCAGCCGCCGGTTGCCGCAACTCCCGCTCCGCCACCAGTCGAATCGCAGCCGGGAGAATTCACGCGGCTGTTTCAAGCTCCGGTGGTTCCTGCGGCTGCCCCGGCAGCGCCAGCGGCTCCGTCGATTGCTGACATCCCACAGCCACCCGCCGCACCGCTGGAGGCGAAACCACAGTCGCCGGTTGCCGCTCCCCCAGCGCCGCAAGGGCAGCCGCCGGTTGCCGCAACTCCCGCTCCGCCACCAGTCGAATCGCAGCCGGGAGAGTTCACGCGGCTGTTTCAGGCTCCGACGGTTCCTATAACTGCCCCGGCAGCGCCGGCGACTCCAGAGATTGCCGACATCCCGCAGCCACTCGTCGCGCCACTGGAGCCAAGACCACAGCCGCCCGCCGCATCGACCCCAGCGCGGCCCGCGCCGCCACCGGTTGCCGCTCCTCCTGCTCCGCCACCAGTCGAATCACAGCCGGGAGAGTTCACGCGGCTGTTCGAGGTGCCGGGAGCGCAGGCTCCGCTGCCGAAGCCAGCCGCACCGCCCGCGAGTCCACCACCGGCGCCCCCGACAGCCGGGTCTGCGCCTGGCGAGTTCACGCGGCTGTTCCAGGCGCCCGCGCCGACGGGCGAGCCAGTGCAGCCCCCGCCGCCGGCCGCAGCTTCCGGTTCGCCTGGAGATTTCACGCGGATGTTTAACCAATCTTCCATGCCGTCCGCGCCGGCGCCGGGAGATTGGCCGACTCCAGCGCCACCTCCGGCACAGGGCGGCGAGTTTACCCGCATGTTTCAGTCGCCGCCGCCCGCGCCGCCCGCACCGAAGAGCCATCCGGAAGGGGGCGAATTCACACGGTTCTTCCAGGCCCCACCGCCGGGAACCGGGGGCCCTCCCTTGCCGGCCGCGTCCGGCTTCCCTCCCGCGCCGGGATCGCCGGCGGCTCCGCCTCCTCCGCCACGGTATGCCGCCCCGGCTGGCGCGACCCAGGCTTTCGCGATTCCGCCGGTGCCGCAGCAGGGGCAAATGCCCGGCCCACCGCAGGGGCCAAGCGAGTACACCAGGATGATGGCGGCCGCTTCCATCCCAGGCACCGGCGGTCCCGCAGCGCCGGCGTCGCCCGGCTTTCCGCACATGCCGCAAATGCCGCAGGCCAACATGCCCGCCGTGCCGCAGGCGCATGTGCCGCAAATGCCCGGCATGGCGCAGCCCGCCATTCCACGGCCCCCGGCGCCGCAGTTTGCCGCCCCGCAGCCGCCACCGGCCAGCGCGCTTTCGAACAAGCTATTGCTTGGAATTCTGGGGCTGCTGATGTTTCTGGTTGGCGGACTTGTCGTGTTTCTGCTGACGCGGCACTGACGGCGGTGGGCGGGCGCTTGCATGCGCCAACGGCGATAGTTCCGAGCCAACCCAACACCGGGTGGGTGCACGACATAAAAGCGGCTCTCTTTCCAACGTCAGTCGTGCCTTTAATTAAGCTCCGTAGGAGCGAAAGAAAATAAAGAAAATAGCCCACGGCGTGAGCCGTCGGGATAAGTCGGCAGGGAGGACAAGCCCCGGAACGGGGCGGAAGAAGCCTTCGCCAATGGTCTTCCGCCCCGTTCCGGGGCTGGCAGGAAACAACCAGATTCCACACGGCTTGCGCCGTGGGCTATTCTCTTTATTCTCTTTCGCCCTTCGGGCTGGCCGCCGGCTTGCGTACCTATACGTTCGGATACCAACCGATTTTCCCCGGAATACAAGACGCCACCATTCTCACGTCGCGCACCGAGCGCCGGGGGCCACACTGCCGTTTTCGTCCGGCAACCGTTAAGATTGAAACAGGCCCAGGTCCATGCGCGCATTTCCCAGCGAGTTTTCGATTGGCACGGTGCGGATCGCTCCGGCCACGGTGCTGGCGCCGATGGCGGGCGTTACCGATACCGTGTTCCGCCGGTTCATCCGCAACCTGGGCGGGTGCGGACTGATGATGACGGAATTCACCAGTTCCCACGGCGTGAAGGCCGCCGAAGGCGCGCACAAGCTCACGCGCACGCTGAAGTACCTGGCATTCGAAGCGGAAGAGCGGCCGATTTCGGCACAGTTGTTCGGCGCCGATCCGGCGGTGTGCGCGGATGCCGCGCGCGTCTGCCAGCAACTGGGCTTCGACATCGTCGACCTCAATCTTGGCTGCCCCGTAAATAAGGTGGTGCGTTGCAATGGCGGCTCCGGCCTGCTGCGCGACCTGCCGCTGGTGGAGCGCCTGCTGCGCGAAGTCCGGCGCGCGGTGACGATTCCGTTCACGCTGAAATATCGCGCCGGCTGGAACGATCGCGAATTGGTGACGGTGGAACTGGCGCGGTTGGCGGAGGATTGCGGCCTGAACGCCATCGCGCTGCACCCGCGCACGCGCGAGCAGGGCTATGCCGGCAAGGCCGATTGGAGCCGCATCGCGGAGGTGAAGGCCGCGGTCAAAATTCCGGTGATCGGCAATGGCGACATCGTCACGCCGGAGGACGCCATCCGCATGGTGGACGAAACCGGCTGCGACGCGGTGATGATCGGCCGCGCGGCCAGTTCCAATCCTTGGATCTTCCGCCAGATCGAGCAATACGTGGCCACCGGCGCTTACGACCAGCCGAGCGAGCATGACCGCTACCAGATCATGCGGCGCTATTATGCGATGCTGGTGGAGCGCGGCGAAAAGGATATGGTCGGCAAGATGAAGCAGTTCGCCACTTACTTCACCCACGGCGTACGCCACGGCGCGCAGCTTCGCGTGTCCATCTACCAGGCGCAGGAACCGCAAGCGATTCTCGGTTTGGTCGACGACTTCTTCCAGGCCGAGCCGGCGGCGGTTTCCTGAGCCGGTGAAGCCTGACCCCGTGAAAGAAGTTCAGATCATCACCGATGGCTCCTGCCTGGGCAATCCCGGCCCCGGCGGCTGGGCGTGCATTCTGCGCCACAATCGCCACACCAAGGAAATGTGGGGATCGGAGCCGCACACCACCAACAACCGCATGGAACTGCGCGCGGCCATCGAGGGCTTGCGCGCGCTCAAAGAGGCCTGCGCGGTGGAAGTGACGACCGATTCCGAATACGTCAAGAACGGCATCACCACCTGGATTCACGGCTGGAAGCGCAAGGGCTGGATGACCTCGGCCAAGAAACCGGTGGTCAATCAGGACCTATGGAAAGACCTGGACGAACAAGTATCGCGCCACAAGACCACCTGGGTGTGGACCAAGGGCCACGCCTCGCACACCGGTAACAACCGCTGCGACGAACTGGCCAGCATGGCCGCGCGCGAGCAAAGCGCAAGCGGGTAGGGTGGATGGATAGAGTGGGGTCGCTTGCGCCGCGCGCGCGAACAATGCGTCCCTCCCATATGATCTTTTCAAGCCGGCTGCTGTAGCATCTTGAGCAAGAATACCAACTGGCCCAGATGGTATGAATTGTGGTCGGCCACCAGGAGGGCCTCGCGCAGCAGGGTTTGTCCCTTGCCGTGCGGGATGTTCGCCAGTAGGTCGTTCTTGGTGTCGGCGATCAATTCCTGCATTTCCTGCATGTCAGATTGAAACCGTTGGATGCTGGCGTCCCAGGCGGCGTCGCTGGGCGGTGTGCTGGTAGGCGGCCAGTAGTCGTCGGGGAATTTCCTCGGCTGATATTCAGGATTGCGGCTGAAGTCCAGAATATCCGCTTGCGCGAGTCGCATGTGCTCGATGAGTTGCCAAGCGGAATGCGGGGCTCCGCGCGATGTCACTCCGCGAAGGTGGACGGGGAAATCGGCGACAGCATCCTGGAAGGTGAGGTGCGCGCCCTTCATGCGGAGCAGGTTCGCCAGATGCTGGCGCAGACCGACGGTTGGTAGCTTGGCCATGCTTCTAGTGTCCCACCGGCGACCCTGGGGTCGTCCTGCATCGCCGCGTTATCCAGTTAGGAGGCGCCAAATCGGAACCCGAAGCCGCCGGCTGCGCCTAATCGCCGAGAGCTTTGTCGATGGCGGCGCGGAGTTCGGGATCGTCGGGTTTGACCTTGCTCGGGAAGAACGCCACCACCTGGCCGTTCTTATCGATCACATACTTGCTGAAGTTCCACGCGGGTAAGTGCCCGGACGCGCCAAGGAACTTGTAGATCTGCGACTGATCCGGATTGGCCTTGGTGACGACCTTCGAGAACATCGGAAACTCAACGTCGTAGGTGCGCTTGCAGAAAGTGGCGATCTCCTCGGGCGTGCCGGGTTCCTGCCCGCCGAAATCGTTGCTGGGAAATCCGAGCACCTCAAACGCTTTGCCGCTCATATCGCGGTGCAGCTTTTCGAGGCCCTCGTATTGCGGTGTGAAACCGCACTTGCTGGCCACGTTGACCACCAGCGTGACCTTGCCCTGGAACGCGCCCAGGTCGGCCGGCTTGCCGTCGAGATAGGTTGTCTTCAATTCGTAAAACGATTTCACGTCGCCTCCCGAGACTTGCGCGGTTGCGGCCGGCGCAGAGACGGCGGCAGCCATCGCGAGCAATGTCCAAATGTGTTTCACTTGTTTTCCTCTCCTGTGCGATAGAGCCCACAGACGGGCTCGAAACAGCTTAGAACCAAGTTATCCCAGGAAGGCGGGCGGGGTCAAACGGGGGCGGTGCAGCCTCGGTTGGCGATTGACGAATCATCAGCCGAATATTTCCGCGAGCGGCAGCGCATCGCTTCCGAAGGCTGTCAGCGGGATGGACTGGGGAGATTGCACGCGTAAGATCGAGCCGTCGCGATGAATTACGGTGAGGGAGCCGTCGTCGGTGTCCACGATCCAGAACTCCGAGGAACCGTTGGCAAGGCAGAGCGAGGCCAGTTCCCGCAGTTGACGATCGGTATTGGATGGCGACTTGATTTCGATGACGAGTTCCGGAGCTCCACGCAGGTTGTCTTCCGGATCGATCTGGTCATAACGCGGATGCGAAACCACTGCTACGTCGGCGACCCGCAAATCAAACTCTGCAACCGGCCGGTAGGGAAATTCCATGCCGACTTGCCCGAATCCAGCTAGACGGTTCTCCAGGAGGCGCACGAACCGCCTTTGCAGGTTATAGTGTTTTGCCTTGGGTCGGGTCACTACTACCACCTCGCCATGATGCAGTTCGTAGGCGCGGCCGTCGCCTGGCATTCGCCGGAATTGTTGCACCGTGATCAGGTCGGGAAGCGCCGCCATAGTATCCTCATTTCACTCTACACTTCCCGCGCGGGTAAGCCAACATCCAACCGGCGTTCACCCGCGCCGGCGCTGCTCGATATACTGATTACTTGCCGCCTAAGAAGCAGGTTCGATACCGCGATGCCGGTGTCAATATCGATGAAGGCAGCCGGGCTGTGGCTGCCATCAAGAAGTTGGCTCACGGGACGTTCACCCGCGGGGTGCTCACCGATATCGGGGGATTCGGCGCCTGTTACGAGGTGAGCGGATTCCGCAAGCCGGTGCTGGTGAGCTCGGCCGATGGCGTGGGGACCAAGCTGAAAGTGGCTTTCCTCACCGGCCGGCACGACACGGTGGGCGAGGACCTGGTCAACCACTGTGTGAACGACATCGCGGTGCAGGGCGCGGTGCCGCTGTTTTTCCTCGACTACTTCGCGGTCGGCAAGCTGGACGCGGACGTGGCAGCGGCGGTGGTCTCGGGCCTGGCGCGCGGTTGCCGCAACAACGGATGCGCGCTAATCGGCGGCGAGACGGCCGAAATGCCGGGCATGTACCAGCCCTCGGAATATGACTTGGCCGGCTTCATCGTGGGCGCGGCCGAGCGCTCCCAACTGCTGAACGGCAAAACAATTCGCGAAGGAGACGCGCTGCTGGCGCTGCCTTCGAACGGCCTGCACACCAACGGCTATTCGCTGGCGCGCAAGCTGTTGTTTGAAACCGCGGGCTTGGGCCCGAACGCGGTGCTGGCGGAAACCGGCGGGACGGTGGCGGACGCGCTGCTGGCGGTACACCGCAGCTATTTGAAGCCGATTCGCGCGCTGATGGAAGCGCGTCTGCTGCGCGGCGCGGCGCACATCACGGGCGGCGGCATCACCGACAACACGCCGCGCATGCTGCCGGACGGGCTGGCTATCGCGATCGATACGCAAGCCTGGCGCATCCCACCGCTGTTCGAATTGCTGCGGCGGATCGGCAACATTCCGGAAGACGATTTCCGGCGGACCTTCAACCTGGGCGCCGGCATGATTCTGGCGGTTCCGGCGCGCGGCGCGACCAAGGCGGAAGCGGTGCTCAGCCGGCTGGGCGAGACGCCCTTCCGCATCGGTACAGTAACCGAAGCCAAGCGGGGCCGTCCCCGCGTGGAGTACCGATGAAACGCCTGGGAATTCTGCTCTCCGGCCGTGGCTCGAACTTCGAGGCCATCGCGGACAACGTGGCGGCTGGTTCGGTCGGCGCCGCAATCGCCGTCGTCATCGGCAACCGGCCGGAAGCGCGCGGCCTTGAAGCGGCGCGCCAGCGCGGGCTGAACGCGGTGTCGATTCCTTCCAAGGGATTGGACCGCGAAATCTACGACCGCATGCTGGTCGAGGAGCTGCGCCGGAACGCAGTGGACCTGGTGTGCCTGGCAGGCTTCATGCGCTTGCTCAGTGCGTCGTTCATTCGCGAATTTCCCAACCGGATTCTCAATATCCATCCCTCACTGTTGCCGGCGTTCCCCGGCCTGGACGCCCAGCACCAGGCGTTGGCGCACGGCGTCAAGATCACCGGCTGCACGGTCCACCTTGTGGACGAGGATCTGGATGCCGGCCCCATCCTCATTCAGGCCGCTGTGCCGGTCCTCAACGACGACACCGTCGACACACTGTCGGCGCGAATTCTGCGCGAGGAGCATCGGATCTACTCGGAAGCTATCCGGCTGGCGATCGAGGGCGCTTATCGCGTGGAAGGCCGGCGCATCGTCTTCTGCTGAAGGAATTCGGAAAACTTCATCGGAGGCCCGGGACCCGTCTCCATCTGTTTTTCCACCGCCCGCTGGTATTGCCGCAGCGTTTCGAGCCGGTGCCGTGGGCCCACCGCGCAGTTATGGTAATCCATCAGGATCTCCACTTCCCAGGCCTGAAAGGAGTTGCGCGTAACCGCACCGCGCATCAGCTCAGCCACCAGCTTGCGAAACCGGTTCAGCATGATCTCGAGTTGAATCAGATCGTCCACAACCATTGCGTATAATGGATCGGCGAAAGGCCCGAAGAACATTAGCCGCTCAGACAAGCCCGGACTCCAGGCTCGGCAGGCTCAGAGGCAACCCCCGCCAATGACATATAATCTAGGTAGCAGAGTGAACTGGGTCATCTACCCTTGCAGAAGGGATTATCCTCACCAATGTCCACGCTAGAAGTTTCGCCGGCGGAGCCCTTGTCCGCCAACGCCGGCCGTTCGGTCGTCAACGATTTCAGCCTCCAGGTCGCCACCGTCAACGGGAGCGGCAGCCAGACCGCCAACACTGTTCTGATGCGCGCCATCTTTCAGATGGGCATCCCGGTGTCGGGCAAGAACATGTTCCCGTCCAACATCGCCGGGCTGCCTACGTGGTTCACCATCCGCGCCAGCAAGCACGGCTATGTCGGCCGCCGCAAGGAGATCGATTTCCTAGTGGCGATGAACCCGGAAACCGCGCGCGAAGACGTGATGAAGCTCGAAGCCGGGGCCGCGGTGGTCTACGATGAGCCGCTCAAGCTGAGCGAACTGCGCGGCGATTTGCATTTCTACCCCGTGCCGTTCGATAAGCTGGTGGGTCCCGTCTGCCCCGACGCCAAGCTGCGCAAGCTAGTGCGCAACATGATCTACGACGGCGTGGTGGCGTGGCTGCTCGCGATCGAAATGGACGAAGTGCACCGCGCGCTGGTGAAGCAGTTCGGCAAGCGCAAGGCCAAGGCCGCCGAACTCAACTGGGGCGCCGCGCAGGCCGGCTTCGATTATGCTTCGAAGACCCTCACCAAGGCGGATCCCTGCCGCGTGGAGCGGATGAATGCGACCGCCGGCAAGATCATCGTGGATGGCAACGCCGCGTGCGCCCTGGGCGCCATGTTCGCCGGCGTCACGGTGGTCACCTGGTACCCCATTACACCGTCCTCCACGCTGGTCGAAACGCTGATCGGATACATGCGGCGTTTCCGCGTGGAGCCGGAAACCGGCAAGTCCACTTACGCCATCGTGCAGGCCGAAGACGAATTGGCATCCATCGGCATGGCGCTCGGCGCCGGCTGGGCGGGCGCGCGCTCGATGACCGCCACCGCCGGTCCCGGCCTCTCGCTGATGAGCGAATTCATCGGCCTGGGGTATTATGCCGAAGTGCCGGCGGTGATCTACGACGTGGAGCGCGTCGGGCCTTCCACCGGCCTGCCCACCCGCACCCAGCAGGGCGACCTGCTCACGACTGCGTTCCTTTCTCATGGCGACACCAAGCACCCCATGTTCTTCCCGTGCTCCATGGAAGAGTGCTTCAGCATGTCGATCGAGGCTTTTGAATTCGCCGAGCGATTTCAGACGCCGGTGTTCGTCCTCACCGATCTCGATCTCGGCATGAACAACTGGATGTCCGATCCGTTCCCTTACCCGGAAAAGCCGATGAACCGAGGCAAAGTGCTTACGGCGGAAGATCTGGATAAGCTGGGCGGCTTCTCGCGCTACCTGGACGTGGATGGCGATGGCGTCGGCTACCGCACGCTCCCCGGCACCAATCACCCCAAGGCCGGCTACTTTACCCGCGGCAGCGGCCACAATCAGCACGCACAGTACACCGAGCGCGAAGACGACTACATCAATAACATGGACCGGCTCGCCCACAAGTTCGAAGCGATGCGCAACCATGTTCCCGAACCGGCGGAGGAAGCGCGCGCCGGCTCGCGCATCGGCATGATCGCCATCGGTAGCTCGGATTATGCGGCGCGCGAAAGCTGCGACCAGTTGCAGGCCGAGCACTCGGTCGCGGTGAGCTATCTGCGACTGCGCGCTTTCCCGTTCACGGCGCATCTCACGGACTTCATCCGCCGCCACGACCGCGTTTACGTGATCGATCAGAACCGCGACGCGCAGCTCCTGCTGCTGATGCGCCTGGAACTGGAGCCGGACCTGATCGCCCGCCTGCGCAGCGTGCGCTATTACGGCGGAATGCCCATCGACGCCCGCACCATCACCGATGAGATCGTCAAACAGGAGGGAAAATGAGCACCGCCGCCGCGCCGCCGCCCAAGAAAACCAACCGCATTGGCCTCGAAGTCCTCAACTACAAGGGGAGCAAAACGACGCTGTGCGCCGGTTGCGGCCACAATGCGATTTCCGAGCGTGTGATCGAGTGCTTCTACGAGCTCGGCGTCGAGCCATGGAAGGTGGCCAAGTTTTCCGGCATCGGCTGCTCGTCGAAATCGCCCGCGTATTTTCTCGGGCTTTCCCACGCTTTCAACGGCGTGCATGGCCGTATGCCGGCGCTCGCCACTGGCGCCATCCTAGCTAATAGCAACCTGCTCGGCCTGGGCGTCACCGGCGACGGCGACACCGCCTCCATCGGCCTCGGCCAGTTCATGCACCTGGTGCGCCGCAATCTGCCGATGATCTACATCATCGAAGACAACGGCGTGTATGGCCTCACCAAGGGCCAGTTCTCCGCCACGGCCAATCTGGGGTCCACGCTGAAGACCGGCGTGCCCAACGATCTTCCGCCGTTCGATTGCTGCGCGCTGGCCCTCAAATGGGGCGCCACCTTCGTGGCGCGCTCCTTCAGCGGCGACAAGAAGCAGTTGCAGGCCATCCTGAAAACGGCCATTTCGCATCGCGGCCTCTCGGTGATCGACGTGGTTTCTCCTTGCGTCACTTTCAACGATCACCTGGGGTCCACCAAGAGCTACGCGTATATGAAAGAGCACGACCTGGTGCTGCAGGAATTGGATTACGTGCCGGCGCGCGAGGATATCGCGGTGGAGATTCCCGAAGGGGAAGCGATGAATGTGCAACTGCACGACGGCTCCCACCTGCGCATCCGCAAGCTGGGCCGCGATTTCGACCCCACCAGCCGCATCGCCGCGCTGGCCGCCATCGAGGAATCCGAGGCCAAGGGCGAAGTGCTCACTGGCGTGCTATATGTCAACACCGGCAAGCCGACGTTCCTGGACCTGCTGAACCTCCCGGCCGAGCCCATCGCCACGCTGCCCGAATCGCGCGTGCGCCCCTCCCGCGCCGTGCTCGAAGAAGTGATGGAAGAGCTGCGGTAAGGGCCGGAGGGCAGGCATTGCCGCGCGGCGCAGAAAATGGGCTGAATCACCTGAAGGGGAATAGGTGGCGCAGACCAGGTAGGATAGGCGATCGGTTCTTGTCGTCTGTCGCGCCTCGGCAGGGGCGCGCCGCTTGACAGGGTCGAAAAACCGCGCCAAAGGTCTGGGAATCGCGGGCGGATCACCGGCGACAAGATCGCCGGCGTTACCGGACCGATCGTCTATCTTACCTCTGACCCAGGCGACCCCCGGTGCCCGCCTGGCATCCGAACCCATACCGAAACCCGTTCTCCGCAATTCCGCGCAGTTCGGTCTCGCTGAAGCCGAACGCCTGCGCGGCCAGGCGGTATTCGTCTGTCAGTGTGCAGCCGAACATGGCGGGATCGTCGGTGTTGAGCACGATTGGCACTCCGGCATCGTACAGCGCGCGGATGGGGTGGTCTTCGAGGCGCTTCACCACGCCAGTGACCAGGTTGCTGGTGATGGAGATTTCGAGCGGGATGTCGTGGTCGCGCAAATGGCGGAGCAGGGCAGGGTCGCGCACGGCGGCGATGCCGTGGCCGATCCGTTCGGCGCCCAGGCGTAGCGCGGCCCAAACGGATTCGGGTCCGCCGCTCTCCCCGGCGTGAGCGGTGAGATGCAGGCCGGCGGATTTGGCGAAGGCGAAGACGTCGGTGAACCATTCGGCGGGCCCGCGTTCCTCGCTGCCGCCGATACCGATGGCCACCACGCCGCGATCCTGCCGCGTGGCCGCCAGCCGTGCTACTTCCCAGGCGGGCTCGACGCCGAACTGGCGCACCGCGTCCAGAATCCAGCGGACTTCCACGGTTGAGCCGCGCGCGGCTTCGTGAATGGCGTCGAAAACGGGACCGAATTCCTGCTTCTTCCACAGCACCACGCCGGCCGCGACGATGATCTCGGCGTAGCGGACGTTCTGCGCGGCTAGCCGCTCGAGCAGCCGGCGCGTGACCAGTGCATAGTCTTCCGGGCGGGCCAGGCGCGTCACCACCGCGCCGAAGGTCTTCAGGAACGCGTTGAAATCGGGGTAACGATAAAGCGCGCGCAGATCCTCGATCGGCGTGGCTGGGTCCAGCTCATGCAGCGTTTCGGCATCCACCGACCCTTCCAGGTGCAGGTGCAGCTCGGCCTTGGGCAATTGCGCGGCAAAATCTTGCATACTCGGCTATCATTGAGATTCGCATATTGGTAGGGACCCAAGTCGGCTCTCATGACCGCGGCAGAGATTGAATCCATTGTGGGCGGGTATCACGGGGATGCCTTCCGGATCCTCGGGCCCCATAGCGTTCGCAGAAAAGTCGGGCAGCCGCGCTGGGAAGTGCGCGCGTTCCTGCCGCAGGCGGAAATCGCCGAGGTGCTCGCCGGCGGCCAGGCGTGGCCGATGGAAAAGAAGCACGCCGATGGTTTCTTCTGCGCGCAAATGGCGGGCGAACCGCAACGGTATACCCTTCGCCTACACCTGTGGGACGGGCGCTCGATCGAGATCGAAGACCCATATCGTTTCGGCCAGTTGATCTCCGATACCGAGATTTACCTGCACGGCGAAGGCACGCTGCACGAAGCCTACCGCACGCTGGGCGCGCACCTGGCGGAATCTGACAGCATTCGCGGGGTGCGCTTCGCGGTGTGGGCGCCGAACGCGGAAAACGTGACCGTGGCCGGCGAGTTCAACGATTGGGACATTCGCCGCCATCCCATGCGGCGCCGCAACGGCGGCTTCTGGGAGCTTTTTATTCCCGGCCTGGGCGAGGGCACCACGTACAAGTACAATGTGCGGTCGCGCTTCGCCGGCCATCAGCAGCTCAAGGCCGATCCGTATGCGTTCGAGTGCGAAATGCCGCCCAAATCGGCGTCGGTGGTGTGGGACATCGACCATTACCACTGGAACGACGCCGCGTGGCTGGAGCAGCGCGCGAAAACCGACTGGCTGAAATCGCCGGTTTCGGCTTACGAAGTTCACGCCGAATCGTGGATGCGGGACCCGCAGGGCCAGCCGCTCACTTACCGCGAGATGGCGGTGAAGCTGGTCGAATACGCGGTGCGGATGGGCTACACGCACATCGAGCTGCTGCCCATCATGGAGCACCCATTCTCGGGCTCGTGGGGCTACCAGGTGATCGGCTACTTCGCCCCCACTGCGCGCTTCGGAACGCCGGACGATTTCCGCTACTTGGTGGATTGCTGCCACCAGGCGGGCATCGGCGTACTGGTGGATTGGGTGCCCGGGCATTTTCCCAAGGATGCGCACGGGCTGGTCTTTTTCGACGGCACCGCGCTTTACGAACACGCCGACCCGCGCCAGGGCGAGCAAAAGGAATGGGGCACACTGGTCTTCAACTACGGCCGCAACGAAGTGCGTACCTTCCTGATTTCCAACGCCCTCTTCTGGCTCAAGGAGTATCACATCGACGGGCTGCGGGTGGATGCGGTGGCCTCCATGCTGTACCTGGATTATTCGCGCAAGGCGGGCGAATGGCTGCCCAACCAGTTCGGCGGCAATGAAAACCTGGGGCCATCGATTTTCTGCGGCGCTTCAATGAGCTGGCCCACAAGGAGCCCGGCGTCTTCACCGCGGCGGAAGAATCCACCGCGTTTCCCGGCGTTTCAAAGCCCGTCTACCTGGGCGGGCTCGGCTTCACCATGAAGTGGAACATGGGCTGGATGCACGACATGCTGGACTACTTCAGCAAGGATCCGGTGTACCGCAAGTTCCAGCACAACCACATCACGTTCTCCTTGCTATACGCGTTCACGGAAAACTTCGTGCTGCCGATCTCGCACGATGAAGTGGTGCACGGCAAAGGCTCGTTGATCAATAAAATGCCGGGCGACGAGTGGCGCCAATTCGCCAACGTGCGCGCTTTCCTGGCGTACATGTGGGGACATCCCGGCAAGAAGCTGCTCTTCATGGGGCAGGATATAGGGCAGCGCGAAGAGTGGAACGCCTCCGGCCAGATCCGCTGGGAACTGCTCGAATTCGACTACCACCGCAAGCTGCAGGCGCTGGTGCGTGAGTTGAACCGCATCTACCGTTCCAGCCCCGCGTTGTATCAGGTGGATTTCAGTTACCGCGGCTTCGAGTGGGTGGACTTTCACGATTCGGCCAACTCCGTGATCGCCTTCCTGAGGCGCGCCGAGGATCCCAGGGACTTCATCCTCTTCTGCTGCAACTTCACGCCCGTGGCGCGCGCCGGCTATGAATTCGGTGTGCCCGAAGAGGGCTTTTACGAAGAGATTCTGAACACCGATTCGGAGCTGTTCGGCGGCTCGAACCTGGGCAATGGAGGCCTGGTGTCCACGCAGCCGGTTCCCAAGCATGGCCGCCAGTTCAGTATCGCGGTGACGCTGCCTCCGCTGGCCGTGGTGGCCTTCCGCAAACGGTAAGGGAGATCCAAGAAAACCGCTCCCTATGGTCGCGGCTCCGATGCGTTCCGAGCCGCGACCATAGGGAGCGGTCATGGGCCGCGCCGCTACAAAGGAGTGAAACCAAGCGCCGTGGCGCGGACTGTCAAGTCTGCAGAGCCGAGAGTCATCTCGGCTTTTATTCTTTCAGGCGAGTGGTTTCTCCGATAGAGTTGGATCAGCCAGCCGAACGACTTACCAAAGAAGACCGCTCCCTATGGTCGCGGCTCCGATTGGTGGTCGCGGCTCGGATGGACGTCACGCGAAATCGATGGTGGCGATGACCATTTGCGGCATGGTCTGGTTCCAGCTCTCCGGGACGCTGTCGAAGGCCAGCCGGAAGGGCTTCTTTTCGCCGGGCGCCAGCTTTCCCATCTTGCGGCTGACGATGGCCACGCGCTCGCGCAGAATCACCTGCCCATACGGATCGTAGAACACGCAGACGATTTCCACCTTGTCGAGCACGCGGTCGCCCGTGTTGGTGATGTTGCCGGTGATTTCGACCACCTGCTGATGGAGGTAGCTCTCATGCGCATGTAGGTCGGAGTCGGTGATTCTGAGGAAGCCATCGTGAATATAGGCGCGCGCCACGCCGGTCAAGGGCGGCGGTGCGGGAGGCCCTTGCTGCGAGAGCCGGTTCAAATACAGGAACCCGGCCGCGCCCGCGGCCAACACCAGCACGATGACGATGGCCGCCGGGGGAATCGAGAACCGCTTCTGTGGCGGGTCGGCCGCCCGGCGAGGGTCCGCGGTTTTATTTGCCGCCAACGGTCATCTCTCCAATCTTGAGCGTAGGCGCGGCCACCGAGCCGCGAAACTCGAGGTCGTTGCCAACCTCTTCGACGTTCAATAGCATATCCTGCAAATTACCGGCAATGGTGACTTCGGAAACCGCGAATGCCAGTTCGCCCGAGCGAATCCACAAACCCACGGCGCCGCGCGAGTAATCGCCGGTGACAATGTTGACGCCCATGCCGATCAGTTCGGTCACATAGAACCCGTCGGCGACTCCCGCGATAATCCGCTCCGGCGGTAGGACGCCGTTTTCGACGAAAAAGTTCCCGTGACCTATCCCAGCGTTGCCGGCGAGGCCGCGCGCTGCGTTGCCGGTGGTCTTCATCCCCAGCTTGCGCGCCGCGTAGGTATTCAGCAAGTAGCTCTTGAGCACGCCGCGCTCCAGCACCACGGTGCGCCGCGAAGCCACGCCTTCGTCGTCGAACGGCGAGGTGCCGAAAAGGCCAGGGATGGTGGCGTCGTCAATCAGCGAGAGCCTTTCGCTAGCCACCTTCTCGCCCAGCTTGCCGGCCAGAAACGACTCGTGCCGATAGATCGACATGCCGTGAACCGCTTCAAACAGGTTCGCGACCAGCGAAGCGGCCACGCCCGGCTCGAACACCACCGGCACTTTCTGCGTGGCGACCTTGACCGGGTTGAGCCGGCGCAAAGCGCGCGCTGCGGCAGTGCGGCCGATCTGCTCGGGTGGTTCGAGGCGGGCCAGCGCGCGCGCGGAGTGGTGCCAGAAATCGCGCTCCATCGATTCCCCATCCCGCGCCACCGGAACCACCGCCAGCGAGCACGAGCTGGTGCGATATTCGCCCGCAAAGCCGCGCGAGTTCGAGAAAATGTGCCGCCCGGCGTAGCTATCGAACGAAGCGCCTTCGGAATTGGTAATGCGCGGATCGGCGTCGAGCGCGGCTTCTTCGGCGCGGTGGGCGAGGGCGATTCTGCCATCGGTATCGAGATCGTCGACATCCGCCGAATAGAGATCCAGGCAGCCGGAAAGCGCGCCCAATTCTTCCGGCTCCGGCAGGCCGGCGTGCGGGTCGTCGGTAGTCACTTCCGCCAGCTCGATAGCCGATTTCACCAGCCGCTCGATGCCCTCGCCCGAAAGGTCGGAAGTGTACGACGATCCGGTGCGCTGGCCGATCAGAATGCGCAGTCCGGCCGCGCGCGAGCCGGCCTCTTTCAGGTTTTCGAGCTCGCGCATGCGAACGTTGGCGGAGAACTCGTCGCCTTCTTCGATGGTGCACTCCGCGTCGCCCGCGCCCGCGGCGAGCGCACGCCGCACAATATCCCGAGCCATCTCGTCCAGATGGTTTTCACCGGAAGGCATAATCACAGGCTAACATCGCGGGGGAGGGAGAACGGTGGCGCATCCGCGCATATGACGCAGCCCATAACGGGACAACAAAACGCGACGACGCGACCTTCGCTTCGGCAGGCAGTCAAGGCCGGCACCGAAACCCACCCTTTTCTATAGGCAACGACTGGGGAAAGGAATGGGGACTCTCGTGTTAGCGGGTCGATCGCGGTCAGGTTCGGCCCTTTGTGCAGGTTACACCGATGGCACGCCAGCGTCAGGCTGTCCGCGTCGTCCCCAATGGCGTGAATGGCGTGCCAGCGCGTTGACTGCGGCGCGATCGGCGGTTTAACCTGAGGAAGCAGGTTGCAGCTTCGGAGTAGGGCTGGCGTAGCTCAGTTGGTAGAGCATCTGATTTGTAATCAGAGGGTCGGGGGTTCAAGCCCCTCCGCCAGCTCCAATTCACCGGCGCCATGTGCCCTCCATTCGACTTTTCTTTTCACACCGGTTAGGCTGAAAACATAAGACGATAGCATGCAGACGAAGACGGCTTTGATTTTCGGGATCACGGGACAGGACGGATCGTTCCTGGCGGAGTTCCTGCTGGAGAAAGGGTACGATGTCCACGGGGTGATCCGGCGCGCGTCGACGTTCAACACGGACCGCATCGACTCGGTCTACCGCGACCCGCATGAGAACCGCGCGGCGCTGCGCCTGCACTACGGGGATATGTCGGACGGCACCGGGCTGCGGCGGGTGATCGCGCAGGTTTCTCCGGACGAGATCTACAACCTGGCGGCTCAATCCCACGTGCGGGTGAGTTTCGATCAGGCCGAGTACACGGCGGACGTGGTGGCGACGGGAACGCTGCGGGCGCTGGAAGCGGTGCGCGACCACATGAAGGCGGGCGGGAAGCCGGTGCGGTTTTACCAGGCCGGGTCGTCGGAAATGTTCGGGGCGGCGCCGCCGCCGCAGAATGAGACCACGCCGTTTTACCCGCGCAGCCCCTACGCGGTGAGCAAAGTGGCGGCGCACTGGTACGCGGTGAATTACCGCGAAGCGTACGGCCTGTTCGTCAGCAATGGAATTCTGTTCAACCACGAAAGTGAGCGCCGCGGCGAGACCTTTGTGACGCGCAAGATCACGCGCGCGCTGGGCCGCATCAAGCTCGGCATGCAGGAAAAGCTATACCTGGGCAACCTGGAGGCGAAGCGCGACTGGGGCTACGCGGGCGATTACGTGGAGGCGATGTGGATGATGCTCGAGGCGCCGCGGCCGGGCGATTACGTGATCTCGACCGGCGAATCGCACTCGGTGCGCGAGTTTCTCGACCTGGCGGGCGAATACAGCGGCCTCGACTGGACGCGGCACGTGGAAACCGACCCGCGCTACTTCCGGCCGTCGGAGGTCGACTACCTGCAGGGCGATTCCTCGAAGGCGCGAAGCGAGCTCGGGTGGCGTCCTAAAATGGATTTTCGGGAGTTGGTGCGCGTGATGGTGGAGCACGATCTGGATCTGGCGAAACAGGAGCGCACGCTGGCGGAGGCGGGCCACCGCGTGGTATTGCGCGGTTCGGCCCACAGATAGACCCCACACATTACTCTATGGAAAAGAACAGTAGCATTTTCGTCGCCGGACACAGAGGACTGGTAGGGTCGGCGATTTGCCGGCGCCTGCGCCAGGAGGGATTCGACAACCTGGTGTCGCGCGAACTGCACGAGTTGGATCTACGCGACCAGGCCGCGGCGCGGCGCTTCTTCGCGGAGGAAAAACCCGAGTACGTCGTTCTGGCGGCCGCCAAGGTGGGCGGGATTCTGGCCAACACCACATACCCGGCGGACTTCATTTACGACAACCTGGCGATTGAAGCCAACGTAATCGACGCCGCCGCGCGGACGGGCGTGCGCAAGCTGCTGTTCCTCGGATCTTCGTGCATTTACCCGAAGCTGGCGCCGCAGCCGATCCGGGAAGACGCTCTGCTGACGGGGCCGCTCGAGCCGACCAACGAGTGGTACGCCATCGCCAAGATCGCCGGCATCAAGCTGGCGCAGGCGTACCGCGCGCAGTACGGGCTGAACGCGATCAGCCTGATGCCGACCAACTTGTATGGACCGGGCGACAATTTCGACCTGGCGTCGTCGCACGTGCTGCCGGCGCTGATCCGCAAGACGCACGAAGCGCTGCGCGCGGGCGCACCGCAGATCGTGGTTTGGGGCACCGGCACGCCACGCCGGGAGTTTCTGCATGTGGACGATTTGGCGGACGCGGCGGTGTTCCTGATGCTCGAGTACGACTCGGGCGAAATCATCAATGTGGGCAGCGGCATTGACGTGACCATCCGCGAGCTGGCGGAAATGATCGGCCGCGCTGCGGGGTACGCGGGAAGCATCGCGTTCGATGCGTCGAAGCCAGACGGCACGCCGCGCAAGCTGCTGGATGTCAGCCGGCTGACCGCGCTGGGGTGGAAGCCCAAGATAGCGCTGGCCGACGGCATCGCCGAAACCTGGCGCTGGTACATGGAAAACGTGGCCCCGAGGGAGTAGCCCGCGTGGCGCGGCCTGTCGAGGCTGCTGTGTCGAGAGTCATCTCGACATTTCTTTGCGCCTCGGAGCTAAGAAAGGTCGAGAAGACTCTCGACCCTGCACGCAGGAATGCCCCGGATGGTGCACGGGCAAGGCGCGCCACGTCGCCATGCGGCTCAAACTCCTACACCGGCGCGCCACAGCATGTAGCCTACGGCCTGGCGAATATAGTTCCAGTGCTCGCGTGGCGGCGGGTTGTGGTCCTTGCGCGGCGATCCGTACACTTGCAGCCCGCGGTTTTCGAGCATCCGTTTCACGCGGTAGATGTGATATCCGTCGCTGACCACGATCACCGAATGGAGGCCCATGCGGCGGATGATCTCGGCCGCCAGGGCAGTCGACTGTACGGTAGTCTCGCCTTCGGTTTCGACCACTATGGCTTCCGAGGGGACGCCATGGCTCATCAGGTAAGCGCGGCCGACGCCGCCTTCGGTGAACACGGGCTCTCCGCCCGAGCCGCCGGTGGTCATGATGCGGGAAGCCAGCTTGCGCGCGTACAGGTCGAGGGCGTGGTCCAGGCGGGCTCGCAATACGGGCGACGGACGGCCATGATATTCAGCGGCGCCGAGTACGAGGATGATGTCAGCCGGCTGGGCCTCGTCCACGGTAGACTGCCGTTCGATGCGGTTGGCCAGGCGAACGATGCCGATCGCCAGGACGGCCAGCGCCACCAGCGCTGCCAGCCCCGCGGCCCATGCCACGCGCTTCATCTGCGATAATTTGATCGTTCGAAACTATTGTAGTCGCATATGCCCAGGCCGGAGACCATATCGAGCGCGGCCAATCCGCTGGTCAAGGACGTGCGCCGGGCCATCGCGCGGGGCAGCCTGACGGCCGATGGCTGGTCGGTGGCCGAGACCTTTCACCTGCTGGAAGAGGCGATCGCGAGCAAGTGCGAAGTGAAGATCGTGCTGGCGGCGGAATCGGTGCGGGCGGAGGCCGCGGGGCACGCGCGCGGCCTGGCCGGCCTCAAAGTGGCTGTGCTCCCAGACAGCCTGTTCCAGAGCATTTCCGGGACTTCCACCGCGCAGGGGGTGATGGCGCTGGTGAAGCCGCCGGAATGGAAGATCGAGCACCTGTTTCTCGGCTGCCCGCTGGTGGTGGTGCTGGACGGTCTGCAAGACCCCGGCAACGCCGGCGCGATTCTGCGCACGGCGGAAGCCTTCGGCGCCACCGGGGCGCTGTTCGTCAAGGGCACCGTGAGCCCGCACAACCCGAAGACCATCCGCGCGTCGGCGGGGTCGGTGTTTCGCGTGCCCTGCGTTTACGGAGTGGATGCGGCGGCGGCGCGCGCCGCGCTCGAACAGAACCGGGTGGAGCTTTATGCGGGCGTGCCGGTCCGCTCCGGAGCAGCGGGGGCGCGCGCGTTGACCGATGTGGATTTCACGCGGCCCTGCGGCCTGGCGATCGGCAACGAAGCGCGCGGAGTGGGCAGCGTGCTGCGCGCGGCGGCGCAGGATGTCTCGATTCCCACCGTTGGAGTCGAGTCGCTGAATGCCGCGGTAGCGGCGGGCATTCTGCTCTATGAAGCCCGCCGGCAAAGGACGCTTCGCGCGTGAGCCTGTTCGATTCCACTCCGCCCGCATCCGATGCGCCATCGGCAGGGGATGCCAAACGCCCGCTGGCCGAGCGCATGCGGCCGGATCGCCTGGAAGACTTCATCGGGCAGGAGCACATACTGGGCCCGGAGAAACCGCTGCGCCGCCAGATCGAGCGCGATGAGCTGAGCTCGGTGATTCTGTGGGGCCCTCCCGGCGTCGGCAAGACCACGCTGGCCAAGCTGATCGCACGCATCACGCGCTGCGAGTTCATCCCGTTCAGCGCGGTGTTGAGCGGTATCAAAGAAATCAAGGCGGTGATGGCCGATGCCGAGAAGCTGCGGCGCATGGGCAAGCGCACCATATTGTTCATCGATGAAATCCACCGCTTCAACAAAGCCCAGCAGGATGCGTTTCTGCCCTACGTGGAGCGGGGCGACATCATACTGATTGGCGCCACCACGGAGAATCCATCGTTCGAGGTGATTTCGGCGCTGCTGTCGCGCTCGCGCGTGTATGCGCTGCGGCTGCTCAGCGTGCCGGAGTTGACGACGCTGCTCAAGCGCGCGCTGCCGGTGGTCGATCTGGAAGCTGCGGACGAACTGCTGGAGCAGATCGCCATTTACTCGAATGGCGACGCGCGGCAGGCGTACAACACGCTCGAAGCCGCGGCTGCGGCGTCGCAGGGGACGCTCACTGAAGCCGCGCTCGAAAACGCCATCGAGCGCAAAGTGCTGCTCTACGACAAGGGCGGCGAGGAACACTTCAACCTGATTTCGGCGCTGCACAAATCGGTGCGGTCGAGCGATGTGGATGCGGCGCTGTATTGGCTGGCGCGGATGCTCGCTTCCGGCGAGGACCGGCGGTATCTCGCCCGCCGCCTGATCCGCATGTCGATCGAAGATATTGGCCTGGCCGATCCGCGCGCGCTCGAGCAGGCCATCGCGGCCATGCAGGCGGTGCATTTTCTGGGGATTCCGGAAGGCGATTTGGCGCTGGCGCAAGTCGCCATCTACCTTTGCGCCGCGCCGAAGAGCGATGCATCCTACAAAGCGCTGGGCGCGGTGGGGGCGGACGTGGAGAACACGATCGCCGAGCCGGTCCCGATGAACCTGCGCAACGCCGTCACCAAGCATATGAAGGCCTGGGGCTACGGCGAAGGCTACGAACACGCCCACAAATTCGAGGACGCCATCACCGATATGGAATGCCTGCCAGCATCGCTAGCCGGACATCGCTACTATTTCCCGACCAATCGAGGGGTTGAGAAGCGGATTGCGGAGAGGCTGGATGAGATTCGGCAGGCGAAGAAGGAGCGGGGCGGGGACGGGGGGTAGCAATGAGCGACGTGGCGCGGCTTGCCCTAGCTGCTGTGTCGAGAGTGCGAACTCGCCTGACGGAGCTCGGTGGGATAGACGATCGGTTCTTGTCGTCTGTCGCACCTCGGCGGGCGCGCCGCTTGACGACAAAGACCGATCGTCTATCCTACCTCTAACCGGGGCGCGGCTACCTGGAGCGGGGCGCGCAAGGAGAGTGATGCCATGAGCGAGACGAGCAAGCGGACTGCGACAGCTTCGAAAACACCCAAATTCATGAACGAGGACGAGGAAGCAAAGTGGTGGGCGAGCGCGGAGGGCCGGGCGTTTCTCAAACGGCGGTCTGCCGCGGGAGCTTCGAAGAAGCGCTGGGGTTCCGTCGTCGTGTCCGGCCTGAGGCGCGCGAGCAGCGTGCAGATCGCCCTGCGGTTGCCCGCGCTGGACCCGGCGAAGGCTCGCAAAATCGCCGGTCACAAAGGGATCGGCTACCAGACCTTGCTCAAGATGCTGGTGCACGAAGGACTGCAACGCGAGGCGAGACGGCAATAGCGGGCTCGCCGCTTCGGAGGCCTCGTCGTGCGCCCTTGGCTTTGTTTCGATGCCTTAGGGCAGGTCGGGGACCTGCCCCACCTCAGAAGGTTCTCAGGAATTGGCGGTACGCGCCGCTGTTGAAGGTGCTCCATGGCTCGAAGCCGCGCTCGGTGTAAAGCTGGTACGCGAAATCGATGTTGGCCTTGCAGTCGAGCAGGCCGCGGAGATTGACTCCCGCGCGTTTCAGGTGCACGGTGTTGATCTGGAAGTAGCCCCAATCGAGCGTGCCGTCGGAATTGTAGTGATAGATCTCGCAGGCGCCGCGCGGGTTTTCGGCGCGTTGCACCGCCAGCGCGATGCGGCAGGCCGGTCCGAACTTGTTGCAGGCGTATTGCTGGTATGCCGTCAATCGGTGGCCGAACTGATCGCGTTGGGCCGCGCCGGCCTCTTCCGCCCATTCTCGCGGGGCAATCACCAGGGGCCATTGAAAGCCGACCCGCACCGGCGATTGCAGCGTGCATGTGTATTGCGACTGCACGACGACGGCGGCGGCGCCGAGTCCCGCGGCCAGAAAGAGAATCGGCCCGACGAGCCTGGCCGAGAATCGCGGTAATTTCGAGCGCCTGCCGCGCGCGCGTTTCGGCGCCGCCGGTTTCAGAGGCATCGGAGGGCACCCGCGGAAGGCCGGCAAGCCGGGGCAAAGATTTTGCGCAAGAATTGTCGATTGGATCGCATCGGAGCGGAACCTCGCTGAAGCATTCTTCGCTCCAGCTTACTAGGCTTCAGGAGGCTGCTGGAGAATTCCGGCAGGGAACTCCCGAGCCACGGATGAACACAGATAAATGCCGATAGGACACTTCTTTTCGATCCGTGTTCATCTGTACTACTAGCCCTCAGTGTATTGTTTTTTCGCGAAGAATTCATTAGGCTGCCTTTGGAATGAGCAGGTTCACGGTGGCGTTGGAAGCTGCGATCACGGCGGTTGCGAT